>Ga0182744_1000121_pt1 | contig 89900 bp, 91 predicted proteins | sample eDN3rd30CKraftMG_FD_128525 | JGI IMG/M metagenome (GOLD analysis project Ga0182744, IMG submission 128525) | Enriched Miracle-Growth compost microbial communities from Emeryville, California, USA - eDNA 3rd pass 30_C Kraft MG (version 2) (version 2) ... | reverse complement strand
GGCGCGCTCGTGCCCTCGACGCCGAACGGGGCGGGTGGCGAGAAGCTGATGGGGCTGCCGTTGCGCGATGCGCGCGAGGTGTTCGAACGCGAATACCTGATCGCCCAGATCAATCGCTTCGGCGGGAACATATCCCGTACGGCGGAGTTCATCGGCATGGAGCGATCGGCGCTGCACCGCAAATTGAAGTCGCTCGCCATCGAATGACGCGGCGTCGCAGTTTCCCTGACATCAACGCAGGCCTCTGAAAATACTTCGATTGCAAACTATATATTGAACGCGCTGCAAAGTCATATTTCAGTTGAGCGCGGCCCGGCATATGCCAGGTTCGGGCAAAGAAAACTTGCGTTGCGCATCTGACTGGGCATTTATTCGGCCGTTGGGAAATGTTGTGACTTCGATTCAACCGAAGAGGGGAAGCGACGGCTTAACAGAAAATAGCAGGCACAAAGGAAGTTCAAATGGCGGCGGAACGCGCACAAAACCTGCAGGACACGTTTTTAAATTATGTACGCAAGAATAAGGTTCCACTCACGATCTTTTTGGTAAACGGCGTCAAATTGCAGGGTGTTGTCACCTGGTTCGATAATTTCTGCCTGCTCCTGCGGCGCGATGGCCATTCGCAGCTTGTCTATAAGCACGCGATTTCCACCATCATGCCTGGCGCGCCGATCCAGATGTTCGAACAAGGTGAAGAAGGGAGCTGAGTGCTCTGAGTAAAAGCAGGTCCGATCTCCAACCGGTCACATTCGGCGCGGAAACCGTCTCGCCCGAGCACCGGAACAAGCTACGGGCGCCCACAAAGGCGCTTGTCGTTGGTCCCTATCTGAACGAGCGCCTGGCGCGACATGAAGCCTCGAAGGCGCCGCGTCCGATGGCCGTTCGGACGCCGGAGGCCCGTGTCGACGAAGCGGCAGGGCTGGCCCGCGCCATCGATCTCGATATCGTCGCCGTCGAAACCGTCATGCTGTCGCAGATCAAGCCTGCGACCTATATCGGCGGCGGCAAGGTCGAGGAACTGGCCGCCATCGTCAAAGAGCACGACGTTGAAATCGTCATCGTCGATTGCTCTTTGTCGCCGGTGCAGCAGCGCAACCTGGAAAAGGCCTTCACCGCGAAGGTCATCGATCGCACCGGTCTCATTCTCGAGATTTTCGGCCGCCGCGCCCGCACCCGGGAGGGCGCGCTGCAGGTTGAACTCGCCCATCTCGCCTATCAGAAGTCGCGGCTGGTGCGGTCATGGACCCACCTTGAGCGCCAGCGCGGCGGCTTCGGCTTCCTCGGCGGCCCCGGCGAAACCCAGATCGAAACCGACCGCCGCCTGATTCAGGAACGCATCCTGCGCATCGAACGCGATCTGGAAGGCGTCAAGAAAACGCGTGGCCTGCATCGCGCCAAGCGCCAGGACGTGCCTTACCCGGTGGTCGCCCTCGTCGGCTATACCAACGCCGGCAAATCGACCCTGTTCAACCTCTTGACCCGCGCCGAAGTACTGGCCAAGGACATGCTGTTTGCGACACTCGATCCGACCTTGCGCGCCGTCGCTCTGCCGCATGGCGAAAAGATCATGCTGTCGGACACAGTGGGTTTCATCTCCGACCTGCCGACCATGCTCGTCACCGCGTTTCGCGCCACCCTCGAAGAGGTGATCGAGGCCGATCTGATCCTGCATGTCCGCGACGTGGCGCATGAAGACACCGAGGCGCAGAGCGCCGACGTGGAGAACGTGCTGCATGATCTGGGCATCGACCGCCACGCCGGCCATTTCGTCGAGGTCTGGAACAAGATCGATCTCATCGACGAAGCCCGCGCCGAAGCGCTCATCACCATGGCGAGCCGGCGTCCCGTCGACGAGCGGCCGTTCATCGTGTCGGCGGTGACGGGGCAGGGTGTCGACGCACTGCTCGCCGGCATCGAAGAGCGCATGTCGCGCGACCATGTCCGGATTGCGCTCAGCCTCGATCTGTCGCATCACCATGAGATCGGCTGGATCTACGACAATACGCAGATCATCGAGCGCACCAACGGCAAGGACGGCGCCGTCGATTTCATCCTGCGCATCGGCCCCGACAAGCTCGACCGCCTGCTGCGGCGTTTCCCGCAGGCCAGGCAGATTGACCACGAACCCGCCGCGCGCAAACGGCGGCCGTCGCCACGGCCGCTGGCAAGCTAGGAACCCGTTTCACTCTTCTCGGCGACTTTCGCCTGCGTCCACAGGCGGTCCATCTCCTCCAGCGAAGAGCCGGACGGCGAGCGCCCATCGGCGCGCAGCACCGCCTCGATATGGGCGAAGCGGCGGGTGAATTTGGCGTTGGTCCGGCGCAGCGCCGTCTCCGGATCGGCGCCGGCATGGCGCGCCAGATTGACCACGGCAAACAGCAGATCGCCGATCTCGGCCGCCGTCGCATCGCTGTCGCCGGATGCCAGCTCGGCGTCGATCTCGTCGCATTCCTCGCGGATCTTGGCGAGCACCTGGCGGGCATCGTTCCAGTCAAAACCGACCCGGCCGGCTTTCTCCTGCAGCTTCAAGGCGTGCGTCAACGCGGGCAGGGCCGGCGGCACGCCATCCAGGACGCTGTCGGCTTCCTTTTCGGCCGGCAGACCTGCTGCCGCGCGCTCTCTCGCCCGTAAGACCTTTTCCTCGGCCTTGATCTGCGACCACAGCTTCTTGACGTCTTCGGGCGCCAGATCACGTGCATCGCCGAATACGTGTGGATGCCGGCGGATCATTTTGGATGTGATGGCCTCGACTACGGCCGGAAAATCGAAGGCGCCCTGTTCTTCGGCCATGCGGGCGTGGAACACCACCTGCAGCAGCAGGTCGCCGAGCTCGTCCTTGAGGTCGAGCAGGTCGCCGCGCTCGATCGCATCGACGACCTCATAGGCCTCCTCGATCGTGTAGGGCGCAATGGAGGCGAAATCCTGCTCCAGATCCCACGGGCAGCCGCAGTCCTTGCTGCGCAGACGGGCCATGATCGTCAACAGGTCGGCTATGTCGGCGGAGGGTTTCATCAGGGCCTCAAAACAAAACGCGCCGCAAATATTGCGGCGCGTCATGATAGCGCAAAAACGTCCGGTTAAGGACGACGGATCGCCTCAGGCGAGATCGATCGAAACGGCCTCGCGGCCCTTCGGCGTCTCGACAACCTTCATCGACACAGCCTGGCCTTCGACCAGCTGGGCGATGCCGGCCGGGCGCAAGGTCGAGATGTGCACGAACACATCCTTGCCGCCGTCGTCGCTGGCAACGAAGCCGAAGCCCTTGGTCATGTCGAACCATTTGACCTTGCCGCCGAGTTCCATGGCGGTGGACATGTCCGGACCACGGCGCGGCGCGCCGCCGCCACGGGGCGCATTCGCATCGAACTGCCGCGGCGGCCGGGCGGGTGCGCTTTCGGCGCTGGACAGGTCGACTTCCAGTACCCGCGTCACCTGCAGGCCCTTGGTCCCCTGGGCGGTCGTCACCTTCAGCTTGGCGCCGGGGGGAACGGTTTCATAGCCGGCCGCCTGCAACTGGCCGATGTGCAGAAATGCGTCACCGGTGCCATTGCCGAGCTCGACGAAGCCGAAACCCTTGTCGCCCTTGAACCATTTCACAGTGGCATCGACGCTTGCCGGAGCAGGGCCGCCCATGTCCGGGGGCGGGAAACCGCCGCCGCCACCGAACTGATTCCGGGGCGTGCGCATCGGCGGAAAATCCATCGGTCCGTCGTCGTCGAACCCGCGCCGCCTGGGTCTAAAATCCTTGCCTTTGCTCATTGTGCTCGTCAGTCTCCGCCAAACAGGCCATTGGCCTGCAATTCTCCCTGGCGCACGAGCCATCCACCGGATGAAATCACTTTCACCCTGCGGTCTTGCATATACTTGGCCACAAAATGGCCTCGATTATGTTTTGTCAAAACAGACCTGCCGCGCCTACGGTGGACATATTGTAGCAGGCCCTGTTTCGTTCCGCTACGCGTCCCCGAAAAAATTTATCTTAGCCGAAAGTACTGACACAAAAAGCTCGCAATTGCGTCTGCGAGGAGCGGATAGGCTATTTCCCCCATAGGTTGAGGCGGTTGGGCGGGCCGGGCTTTCGCCGGTCCTCGGAAGCCCTATTTGGTCTTCCAAAAACCGGCCTGGAGTGCTGCCGCTTCATCCTCGAGCAAGGGACCGACGACCGTGATCGGGCGCTGCCCGGCCGCGAAGACCGCCCGGCACGGCAGGTCCAAGGTCGGGTTCTCGTCATGGGTTCCGGTCTGCCCCTTGAGGGATTGTTCCGACTGGCCGTAAACAAGGCGGCCGATGCCGGCCCAATACATCGCTCCGGCGCACATGGCGCAGGGTTCCGCCGACGAATAGAGCGTGCACCCGTTCAGAAAGGCTGGCCGATAGTCTTGGGAGGCCCGCGTCGCCAGCAGGCGCTCGGCATGGGCGGTCATGTCGCCGCCGTGGGCCGAAAACCCGTTGGTCTGTTCGATCAGGATCGCTCCGTTGGCATCGACAAGGATCGCGCCAAACGGATGATCGCCATTGGCGCGAGACGCTCTGGCGACCTCGAAAGCGCGCCGCAGGAAGAATTCATCGTCGCGTTTGTTCGCCGGCATGTGATCTCGCTCAAGATTTTGGTCGAGTCCAGCATACGCGGGCTTTCGGCAGCGCCTAGAGCTTTCTCGGTTCTGATGGAATCAGAACCGAGCTCTAGGTTTTTGTTTTGACGCATTTTCTTCACGCGAACCGGCAGCCACTTCGCTCGAAAATGCTCTAGCCCTTGCGTCAAGCGGGCGAGACGACGCGGGGTCGTCTTGCTGCTGGTCGAAGCCTCTCAGGTTTAGAACTTCGCGGTCACGACAAATCCGACTGTTCGCCCGGGAGCGACATAAACGAACGGTGTCGCGCTCTGGTAGAAGCCATCGTAGTACAGCTTGTTGAAGATGTTGTTCACGAAGACCTTCGCTGTGAAGTTCGTCGTGATCTTCTTTTCGAGGAACGAATCGAATCGCCAGTAGCTGGGCAGTTGCGTGCCGGCATTCGCCGCCAGCAGGGTGCCGCCATAGATCTTGGAACGGTACGTTGCCTGTCCGCCAAGCTCCCAGCCGCCGTCAAATCTATATTTCGTCAGCAGGTTGAAGGACTGGTGGGCCACATTGGCAAGCTGCAGCCCGACGTTTGACTTGTACGGGCTCGTTGCGGGGGGCGCGACATTGGAAGCCGTCACTTCCGATTGCATCAGCACCAGCCCGGCAAACACGCTCCACCGGTCGGTGATCTTGCCTGCGGCCTCGAGATCGATGCCGCGGATTCTGTAGCCCGCGCCCGCGACGATCGTATTGGCGACACCATTGATCGTACCCGACTCGCGCGCATTCGTTTTCTCGGTCTGGAAGAGAGCGCCGGTCAGAAGCAGGCGGCGTTCGAATAGCTCCCACTTGGTTCCGACCTCGATGGCCTTGTTGCGTTCCGGGCCGAAAATCTGACCGGCGATCTGTCCGGTGTTGAACACCGCGCCACCATAGTTCGTGGACGTGCCGTCGAGTTCCGCGCCAATCGGATTTGCCGATGTCGCGTACGCGGCATAGACGCTGGCGTTCGGCAGCGGCTTGACGACAATCCCGAGGTTGTAGTTCGGCAGACCCGTATCCACGGCGGGCGCGGACACCGTGTTGTTGTGCGCCGATATGCTGTAGTTGTCGTATCGCAAGCCGCCGTTCAGGATGACGAAATCGTTGTAGTTCGCCGTGTCCATGACATAGGCGCTTCTGGTATTGACGGTGATGACCGATGGATTTCCGACCAGTGTCGGTCCGCCTGAAAACGGAAGGTAAGTATAGGTCGGATCAAAAATGCTTGCGCCGGCCAGGGAGCCCGATCCGTTGAACACGCTGCCGTCCGTCGGGACAGTCTCAGAGGTCAGCCCTGCGTATTTGTCGATCGAGACACGCTCATTGGAGATCTCGATCCCCGCCACGGCTGTGTGGCGCCACGGACCGGTATCGAATTTGAACGTGGCATCGCTCTGGTTGGCGAGCACATTGGCGACCTGGTAGCGGCTTTGCGGATTGGCCGTAAAGGTCCACTTCGTCGGATCCGGACTGGTGGTGACAGGGCTCTCGGGTATGGTGCCGACATATTTCAGCAGCGACCGCTCGGCGCGAAAGCGCGTGCTCAGCGTGACGTTGCTGTTGACGTTCCACACGCCGGCGATCGTGCCGATATCCTGAACGGCGTTCTGGAAATCGCGATTGACGAACCCGTAATACTGATCGCGCGGAACACCGTACTGCGTCGCCGGCCCGTTGAGCGCGCCGGAATGAAGATAGGGTACACCGAAGTCGGGCAGCCCGCTCAAGTCCGTATGAACGTAGCTGCCGGTGATCTTGATGTCATCGGTGGGCGTCCATTTGAACGCGCCGAAGGCGCCCCACCTGTTATCCGTTGTGAGCGCCCGGCCGGAAACGCCGCCGTCCTGGTACAAGGCGCCCGCGCGAACCGAAAGCGTCGGGCGGATGACCTTGTTGACGTCCAGGGTCACGCGCTTGCTGTCAGCTGAGGCATAGGAGGCTTCAGCATTGTAGAAGTCTTTGTCGCCAGCCTGCTTGGTGATGATATTGATGGCGCCGCCGGCGGTGCCGCGGCCGGCGTAAGACGAGGCGGGACCGCGAAGGATTTCGATCTGTTCCGTGAAGAAGTTCTCGCGAATGCTGACGGCGGGATCGCGAATGCCATCGACAAAGATGTCGTTGCGCGCATCGAAGCCCCGGATGAAGAAGCGATCTCCAAACGCATTGCCGCCTTCACCCGTACCGAGCGTAACGCCGGCCGTGGTTCTGGCCACATCCTTCAGGCTTGTCGCATTCTTGTCCTGCAGAACCTCTTTCGTCAGGACCGTTATGGTCTTTGGCGTGTTGATGAGCGGCTCTGTGAATTTGTTCGACTGCACCCGCACCGCCTGATAGGGCGCCGCCGGGTTGGCATACGGATTTGCATCCGGCGCGACCACAGGGCCAGGGGCCACGGGGGGAGGGGCCGCGGCAACGGCGCTCGGGTGCGGTGTCGGTACGGGGTGAGCTGGCGTCGTCGGCCGCCGTCTTGTTACGCGCCGTAGCGCGGCAGTGGCGCGCTGTTGAGTAGGTGTGGGCCGTGGCGCCACGATATGGCGCGGCTTCGGCGCATCGACGGTGACCGACGGCAGCGCGTTGCTTTCGGCTGGCGTCTGCGCCGTGGCGCTATGCGGGCTTGTAACGATTGCGCCCGCAGCGGCGGTGATCGCGGTCGCAACACTCCATACGCGATTGGCGTCGCCGCTTTGGCGTGCCCGGCTTGTGACCAGCATCGAACGCAGCGATTGCGGCTCTTTAGTTCCATTCATCAGATATGAACCCCCATGGCGCGGCGTTCTATCCGCCGCGCCTTGTTACGGACCGGGCTGCCGATGACCTTCAGCCATCAGGGCAGTCCGGCCGCATATGCGGAGGAACAATTAGATGAGAATTAAATCTGGCTAGAACCATTCCAAAGCATGCTTTTGACGTGCAAGACTTATAATAATTCTAATTTGTACTCTGCGCTCAGCATCTGGTTTTCGTTTGACTTACCTTGGCATCGGATTATCTGAGGGCGGCACGGCTTGATAAGCCCTGCGACAGTTTGAACGACATGCCGCTGCTTAAAGACCGCGCGGTTCTCCTGCCAACGAATACGCTCGTGCAATGCGTCTATTATTGATCGAAGACGACGCGATGGTCGGAAAAGCGCTGGTCCGTGGGCTCAAGCGCAACGGCTTCGTGGTCGACTGGGCGCGCACGGGGCCGGATGGATACGATGTCCTCAAGCGGGCGGAGCATTCTGTTGTACTGCTCGATCTCGGCCTTCCGGACATGTCGGGATTCGATATATTGCGCGCCGCGCGGCGCGTCCGGCATATGCCTCCTATTCTCGTCATCACCGCGCGCGATCATGTGGAAGACATGGTGACGGGGCTGGATCTTGGCGCCGATGATTATCTCGTGAAGCCTTTCGAATTGCGTGCCCTGCTTGCGCGCATCAGGGCTGTTACCCGTCGCACGCGCGATCAATCGACGTCGCTCATAACCAGCAAGGAGATATCGCTCGATCCATCGACCTATGTCGCCGCATTCAGGGGGGTGGAAACCGTGCTGTCGGCGCGGGAATTCGCGGTTCTCTATGCACTGATGGAACGACCGGGCACGATCCTGTCGCGGGACCAGATCGAGAGCAGGGTTTATGGCTGGAATGAAGAGGTCCAGAGCAACGCTGTGGACGTCGTGATCCACGGCCTGCGCAGAAAATACGGCAAGGATATCATTCGGAATATCCGCGGCGCCGGCTGGATGGTCACGCGGCCGAATTCATGATGTCCCTTCGCCGCACGATTCTCACCCGCATCATCATTCTGATCGCAGCCATCGGCCTCTGCGCGGCGATCGCGTCTTTCGCGTTGGTGACACGCGCGATGAATCGTTTCCTCGATGATCAGCTCCAGGAGACCGCAATCAACGTGCAGACCGGCAAGCAGAACGGTGCAATTGCCGTGTTCGAAGAGGCGGATGAGGATGATCTGCTTGTCAGGGTCTGGGATCGAACCGGAATGCTCGTTCATCGTTCCGGGCCTTCGCTCGACATTCCCTGGCAATCGTCGTTGGGGCTCAGCAACACGACGGCTGGTGGCCAGGACTGGCGCATCTTCCGCGTGACGGACGATGCCAACAACAATATCCAGATCGCGCAGCGCTGGAGCGCGCGCCGCAACATTGCAATGGGCGCGGCAGGTGGTGCGGCTTTGCCGGTTCTGATCGGAATTCCCATCGCGTGGCTTCTGCTGGCCTGGCCGATCAATCGCACGTTGCAGGGACTTCGTCTCTTGTCGGACGAAATTGAACGCCGCAGCGTCGACGCGCATGAACCTCTTTCATCGGCCCAAGTGCCCGACGAGGTCGTTCCCCTCGTCACAGCGATCGAGAAGCTCGTCGAACGGCATCAACGCGCGCTGGAATCCCAGCGTCGTTTCGTTGCCGATGCCGCCCATGAACTGCGGACGCCATTGGCGGCATTGCAAATCCAATCCGACAATCTGTCGGCGGCCGATCTCGGCCTCCAGGCGCGTGATCTCGTTGACGAGCTTGGGGCAGGGGTGCGCCGCGCCTCCCGGCTCGTCAACCAGCTCCTCGAAATGGCGCGCACGGAAGCCGCATCCGTCCGCATCAGGAAAACCGTCGAGCTGCGCGAGCTCATAACATCCGTGGTGTCGGATTTTATCGCTCTGGCCGATGTGCAGAACCTCGAGCTTGCCATCGAGGCCGATCGGCCGGTTTCGGTCGAGAACGATCCGGACGCCGTTCGCAAGATCGTTTCCGTGCTGATGGAAAACGCAATCCGCTACTCGCCGTCCGGCGGCTTGATTGTGGTGCGGCTCCTCACGAGCGAGGGCAAGGCGCGCATAGAGGTCGAGGATGCAGGCCCCGGCATTTCGGATGAGGCGATGCCGTTCATCTACGCCCCGTTCTTCCGGGCCTCGTCCCAGGATCTTGAAGGAACTGGCCTTGGTCTGGCAATTGCCGAGACGGCTGCGGACCGTAACGGGGCGCGCCTGACGCATCGCAATCATCCAGACCGCAGCGGTCTGGTCGCAACGGTTGAATTCGCGCTCAACGACTTGAATAGTCTAAACGTCACCGTCACTGGATGAGCTTGGTGGTTTCATCAGGCCGAAGAGTTCGTCGACAGTCTCCAGCGCCTTGCTGCGGATTGACGAGGAGTTGTCGGCCCCATCAAGCCTCACGCCCGCGACGACCGCTTTGATTTCATCCCGAAAGTCGCTCAAAAACCCGATCGCGTCGCGTTGGTCGCTGGCCACCCGCGCGATCAGTCCTGTGAGCAAAATCTGGATGGCGAGCATGCGCCCGTTCAGTTCGTCCATCTGGTTCCTGTCCTGGCGAGTTGATCGCAATGGCTGCCCTTAGCGCACCTTCAATGCAGGCCGCAACTTGTGACGAACGATCGTCAGGCGAGGGCAGGAGGCCCGCATCGCCCTCCTCGGCGGCCGCGACCAGCCTAGGCCGGGTCGATGGACCATCGATCTGCGGCTTTGCCGACATAGCCGTAACCGGGAAACTCCAGGTGCATGCCGGCAACGCGCATCTTGTCGGCACAGGCCTGGTCCAGCAGCTCGAGCCGCGATCGGATCGCCATCGCCGGATCGAAATCATAGGCCCAATGGACGCGCGGATCTATCAGTTGCAGGAACGCCATGTGGATCGTGTCGCCCCAGATCAGGAGGCTGTCGCGGCCGCCCTCGATCGTCCAGGTGTTGTGGCCGGGCGTGTGCCCAGGCGACATCTGCGCGTGAATGCCGGGCAGGAATTCGCCGTCATGGACCCTGGTCGTCCGTGACGCGTAAGGCGCCAAGGACTTTCTGGCATTCGCCATATTGCGGCGCTGCCGCTCATGCGCCGCCTGCGAGAGATCGCGATCGACCCAGAATTTGATTTCGGTCTCCTGCACGACGACTTCCGCCTTGGGGAAATAAGCGTCGCCGGCGGCGTCGATCAGCCCGTTGGAATGATCGGGATGGATGTGGGTCAACAGGATGTGTGTGATCGTGTCGAGGCCGATGCCGGCAGCCTGGAGATTGGCGGGCAGGCGGCCCAGCCTGGGTCCCATGGAGGCGCCCGACCCTGCGTCGACCAGCGCCCGGATGCCGCGGCCTTCGACGAGATAAGCGTTGACCGCGATGCCGATCTCATCATCCGGGGTCTTGCCGGTCTGGCGAAGCAAGTCCGCCGGGTCGATACCGACGGCAACTTCGAGCTTGGTCTCGAACACGCCGTCGCTGAACGCGGTGATCTTGAAGTCGCGCCGACGCGGATCGAAGGCAGCTCTGGCGTGCTCATACGGCTTCCTCCCGGACTCCGCCGTTGCTTTTTCCACCGCGGCCGAAGGCGCAACGATCATGGCAGCAATCGGTCTGCGGCTCCACGCCGAGGGGCCCCGGATGCCTTTATCCATCATTCGCATAATCTATATTATGGAACCTAAAGATGTTTCTTTGAGCCTTGGAGGAAGCCCTCAAGAAATTCGGCTAAGAGATTGCGGTCGTGGCCTTTTCCGGTCTTACGGCGCCCGTTGTATCCGCCGCGGCGTGATCAGCACCGATCGCTTCTTCGACGATCGCATAACCATCTCTTCGTAGAAGTTCGCCGAGTCCCTCGTTGATTGCCTGAACGGTTCCAGGGCCGCCATAGACAAGCGTCGTGTAGAGTTGCACCAGCGAGGCCCCGGCTCGAATGAGCCCATACGCGTCATTGGCATTCTCCACGCCGCCGACGCCGACAAGGACGAAGCGCTTGTGGTCGATCCGACGGAACCACGCTGAAATCGCATCTCGCGTGACCTGCTTGATGGGAGGTCCCGTGATACCGCCAATTGTCGTCGCCAGCGTCGACTTTGGCGTCGTCAAATTGGCGAGTGGATCGGGATTGTGAACGTTGAGAATGAAGCCTCTGACGAACGCGAAGGGCGAAGTCGTTTCGAGGATTGCGTCGATGACTTGGGGCGATTGAGGATCGACCGGCGGCGTTATCTTGAGGAACACCGGTGGGAGATTTTCTATCCGGCTGCACTTATCGAGCAGATACTGAAGACCGGCGCGCTCGTCGAATATGCCGCAGCTTCCGCGTGGCGTATTTGGGCAACTCAGGTTGAGGGTTATGTAGGACGCAAGGCTGACGAAGCGGCGGATTGCCTCGACCATCTCCGCGGTTGCATGTTCCAGAACGGGCGGGTTACCGGTATTTGTGTCGACAATGCTCACGCCGAGTGGAACGGCGCCGGAGTAATGTTCCACGCGGTCGGCGACAACTTTTGCGCCGTCATTGGGGCACCCATAGTAGACGCGAAGCGCCCGATCGTTCTTGAGACGCCATATCCGGGGCCGGGACGGATTTCCCTTTGACGGGTGTTCGGAGACAGACCCGATTTCAATCGCGCCGAACCCCAACCGCGAGGTCACCTCGATCGCCTGGGCGCTTTTGTCGAAGCCCGCGGCAAGGCAGACTGGCGTCTTCAGAGCGAGGCCGGCGACGCTGATGTTCAGCGAAGGGGCTGCCTCGGGGTAGAGTTTGGAAAGAACGCGGCGGCCCAGGCCGGAGCGGCCGACAACGGAACAGGCTTTGATCGTCGCCGAATGGCTCCGCTCAGCGCCCAGGCTGAACAGAAGAGGCCGGGCAATCGATTGGTAGAGTGTCATTTCTACGAACCTTGTTGTTTTGCAATGACGTGGCCCGCTGAGCAGGGCCCCTTGATGCACCCTTCCCTCACCTGCAACTCTAGCGCAACGACCGTTCCCGCGCTCCGGCTTTGGCAGTCTCACCCGCGGGAAACCTTAGCCCGAGGTTTTCGCGCAAAGTCTTTCCCTCATAATCCTTCCGGAAGAGCCCGCGCTTTTGCAGCTCTGGAACGACATAGGTTACGAAGGCCTCGAGGCCACCAAGGAAAGTTGGCGGCATGATATTGAAGCCGTCCGCCGCACCTGCCCTGTACCAAGCCTCAAGGTCGTCCGCGACGTCTTTGCCGGATCCATGGATCATCCGATGCGCCCGCGCGCCGGCGACACGCTGACAAACTTGCCGAAGCGTCAGATTCTCCCGTTTCGCCATCTCGACGATCACGCGCTGCCGTCCGATCTGTCCGGTCGTCACTGGCGGATCGGGCAAAGGACCATCGAGCGGGAACGCCGAAAGATCCATCGCGAGAAGGTCGCTCAGGATGCGAATGCCGAGATCTGGATGAATGAGCTCCTGAAGCTCCTGGAACCGCTCCTGAGCCTCAGACCGCGTTTCGGCGACGAATGTCACCACGCCGGGCATGACTTTCAAGGAAGACGGCTCGCGGCCATAGCCGGCAAGTCGCCTGTCCATGTCGGCGCGGAATTCACGCGATACGTCCATGTTCTGCTGGACCGTGAAAACAACATCCGCCGTTCGCGCAGCCAGATCGCGGCCCGTCTCGGACTGACCCGCCTGCACCACGATCGGATGTCCCTGCGGCGACCGCCGGACTGTGAGCGGGCCTCGAACCTTGAAGTGCTCTCCGGAATGGTTGAGCAGATGCATCTTGCGCTCGTCGAAGAAAAGCCCCGCTTCACGGTCCTCGATAAACGCGTCATCTTCCCAGGTATTCCATAATCCAAGCACAACGTCGGCAAACTCGGACGCGCGCGCGTATCGAGCCTCGGGAGGCTCATGCTTGTCACGGCCAAAATTATGCGGCTCCGACGGTGCTGCAGATGTGACGAGGTTCCATCCAGCGCGGCCATGGCTGATCTGGTCCAACGATGCAAACAACCGCGCAACATAGAAGGGTTCGATGAAACTCGTCGAGAATGTCGACACAAGGCCAATGCGGTCGGTAACAGACGCCAGCGAGGAAAGCAGCGTCACAGGCTCAAGGCGGGACACATTGGTGCTGCGCTTCCACACCTCGATGTCGTCAGGCCCGAACGTAGCGACGGAATCGGCAAGAAAGAGCATGTCAAATCGGCCGCGTTCCGCAGCCCGTGCTATGTTCGCATAATGCTCAATGGATTGGCTCGCCCCTTTTGAAACGCTGGAGTGCCGCCACGCCGCGATATGATGCCCCTCCCCTTGAACGAAAAGTCCGAGCTTCATCATATTCAACGATCCCGCTGTTTACTTGAGCCGACGCGGCTGGACGTGCCAGCGGCAAGCTCTTGTCCAAACATCGCCTCTGACAGGTGAGCAATAGTCTTCTTCATTTCGTATATCACCTGCGCGCGCTGTCGGGGATTTGCGTGTCCCAATGGACCCAGTGCGCATACCGCGCAGACGATCTCGCCATTCGGATCAAAAACGGGAGCGACCACCGCGAGCCCGGGGATGATTGCGTTTGGTGTCCAGTAAATAGAAGCAGAACGGATCGTTGCCAGCTCTTTTTCAATGTCCCGAGTGCTGGGAAACTTTCGTCCGTCTGCTCTGGCTGCCTCGCGCTCGCGATCGAGCAGCCCTTTGGTGGATGCTGGCGGCATCCAGGCCAGGAAGACGCGTCCCGTTGCAGAGCTGTAAAGCGGCAGTGTCGAACCGGTCCTGAGAAGCACAGGGAACCGGTGGCTTCCCGGTTCAACCCGCACAAGAGCCGGGCCGAGTTCGGTCCAGACATAGAGCGCTATCGTATAGCCCGTTTTGGCACAAAGCACTGTTGCCGCTTCGTGCACGTAGCCCATGGCATCGAAGCGATTAAGCGCTGCAACGCCAAGTCTGCAGGCCTGTGGCCCGAGATCGTAAAGCCCCGTAATGGCCGACTGAGTCAGCAATCTTCTACGCGTGAAGCTGACGAGATAGCGGTGCAGTTTACTGGGTTGAATGCCGGTTTTCGCCGAGAGGTTGGTAAGACTGATAGCTGAGCCGTTTTCAGCTAGATATTGCAGGATATCGAGGGCAATCTCGAGAGATTGAATTCCCATGGGAGCCCGATCGGGTCCGCGCCGCCGTCCCCTCCCCGGGAGCGAATTATCGGCCGAGCTTTCTCTGACGGATTTGATGGCGCGCGGCATAAAGCATCCATAATCACAGGCTCGAAATCGAATATCGCTTCGCCTTCCTTACCGTAACGCTATCGGCGCAGGCTGTCATCCAGCTTCGCGGAGCGGCACGCAGATTTGGGCATGCACGAACTTGCCTCACAGGCTTTATTGTGAAATATTTCACAATTGTTCATTGAAGCAAGATGAAAAATAAGCGGGAGGACGTTATGCCTGATGGAATGCTGAGGATGCTTCGATATCCTTGTCATCTGTCAATGCGCGGACGTCTTGCGTCGGAGGCAGCTCGTCTGTCGCAAGCGTGACTGGCGCACAGGATACGTCTCCCGTCGCAGACGCGTCTCATCGGATAGACGTGCATCACCACATCCTGCCGCCGAAATACATCGAGGTGGCACGCGAACGTCTGTTACAATTTGCGCCGAACTATGCCTCTGTGCTCGACTGGCAGCCGCAACAATCGATCGAGCAGATGGATAAGTACGGCATCCAGACAGCGATGACGTCTTTGTCCAACCCAGGGACCTGGTTTGGCAACGCGGGCGAAGCACGCCAACTCGCCCGAATGTCAAACGAGTATGCTGCCGATATGACGCGCGACTATCCAGGTCGCTTTGGCGTCTTCGCAGCTCTCTGCTTGCCGGATGTCGAGGGGAGCCTCGCCGAAATCGCCTACGCCTACGATACATTGAAGGTGGACGGCATCGCTTTGCAGACAAGCTATGGCGATAAATGGCCCGGCGATGCGGCGTTTGTGCCGGTGTTCGAGGAACTCAATCACCGCGGAGCCACGGTCTATTTTCATCCCACAGCCCCGGATTGTTGCTCAGCGCTGCTTCCTGATGTCCCGGCTCCTGCCATTGAATACATGTTCGACACGACGCGTGCGATCACGAGTCTTTTATTCAGTGGTTCGCTCTCCCGCTGGACCAATATCAAATTCATTTTCTCTCATTCCGGCGGAGCCACTGCGCCTATTGTCGAGCGAATTGTTCGCTTGGCATCGATCGACAAGGTCGTGCTGGCCCGTATGCCGGAAGGCCCGCTGGCCGATCTCAAGCGGTTGTATTTCGATACAGGGTCATCAACCGCGCCAGAAAATCTTGGGGCGATCATGAGGCTGTCCGGGCCAGGGAAAATATTATTTGGAACGGATTACCCGTTCCTGCCGGTGCAAGCCACCTTGCCCGGCCTTCTCAAAATGGGGTTCGATGCCGATGTGGCAACAGGCATTGAACGCGGTAATGCCCTGCAGCTTTTCCCCAGGCTGCGTAATCAATAAAAACATCGAATGGCAGAGAGGGATTAATATGAAGCGTCTGGCTACAGCAATTTTAGGTGGCGTCCTGGCTTTTGCCGCGCAAGGTCTTTCAACCGCGAGCGCCCAGGACTATCCGAACCGGCCGATCCAGATCACCGTGCCGTGGCCGCCAGGCGCCGTCGACAATTATATCCGCTTCATGCAGCCCCAGATGGAAAAGCTGCTCGGTAAGCCGCTCATCATTGAGAACAAACCGGGCGCCAACGGCTATCTCGGCACCGAGCAGGTGATGCGGGCGAAACCGGACGGCTACACCCTGCTCTTCAATGTCACCAGCAGCATCGTCATGGGGCCGTTGACATCGCCTGACGCCCGCTTTGACGTGCAGAAGAATTTCACTCCGGTGACCGATGTGTTCGTCACGCCCATGGTGATGGTGGTGCGCAACAATCTGCCGGTACAGACCCTGCAGGAGTTCCTCGCCTATGCGAAGAGCAACCCGAACAAGCTGAACTTTGGGTCTCCGGGCAATGGCTCGATCCCCCATCTCCTGGGTGAGACGCTCAACCTCGCCGCCGGAATCAAGATGACACACGTGCCCTACAAGGGATTTTCGCCGGGCATCCAGGCCTTGATCTCCAATGAGCTCGATATGGCGTTCGTCGCCAGTGGTACGATCCAGTCGCAGATCATCGCCAACCGGGTGCGTCCGCTGGCAATCGATGCCGGTCAGATGGCGCCTGGTCTGGCGCCGGTGCCCGATCTGTCGAAGACCTTGCCTGGTTTCGATACGGTCCCAACCATTGCCGCCTTGTGGGCGCCGGCGGGAACGCCGAAAGCCATCATCGATCGGTTGAATGCGGCTGCCGTGGCAGCAGTGAAAGCCCCTGAGACGCGTGCCAAGATCGAGGATGGCGGACAGGTCGCGTTGGGAGGCACGCCGGAGCAGACGGCGGAGCGCATCGCAAAGACCGTCGAGGTTTCGACCAGGCTGGTCAATGCAGCGAAAGCCGCGGGCGTGCGTTTCGACTAGAGCATTTTCGGTTCTGATAGAATCAGAACCGAAGCTCTAGTCTTTTGTTTTGACGCGTTTTCTTCACGCGAACCGGCGTCGACTTCGCTCGAAAGCGCTCTAAGCGCGGAAATGAGGCGGACTGCCGTCACGCCCTCTTCCCGCCCTGCGATCCGCTGTGCGTCTGGCGCAGCGGCTTCTCGGGCATCAGCAAGAAGCCGGCAAGGCCGATGATCATGATCACGCCGCACCACATGAAGACGGCGGCGAAGGGCTTGGCCAGCAGCGCTCCGCCTTGCGCCGCCACTTCTGTCTCGCCAATCTTCAGGCCGTAGCTCGCGGCCACCGCGCCGAGCAAGGCAACGCCGAGCGCTGCGCCCAGTGATCGCATGAACGTCAGCACGCCCGTCGCCACGCCGAGATGGGCGTGATCGACGGCATTCTGCACGGCCACGGTGCCGACCGGAAACCCCGTCCCGACGCCGAACCCGGCACAGATCAGCAGCCCCAGAGCGAGGCCGAACGAGGCGCCGTCGACCTGGGCCGCAAGGACGAAAAGCGCCGTGGCGCCGACCAGGCATCCGAACAGTGCGATAGTCCGGTAATGCGTCATCTTCGGGATGACCCAGCCGCTGAGCGTCGATCCGACGAAAGTGCCCATCAGCATCCCGAGCAGTCCGAGGCTGGACTGGGTGGCGCTGAGCCCGAGCTGCATCTGGATGTACACGGGCACGAAAACCGACAGGCCAAGGAGAACGCCTTGCAGCATCAGATTGGCGAACGCCGCCGTCAGGACGATGCGGTTGGACAATATCTGCAGGGAGATGAACGGCTCCTCAGCGCACAGCAGGCGCCATCCAAAGGCAATCCAGAGCGCCATGGACACCGCGAGGATGGCCAGAAGCTCCCAGGACAGCCACGGATATGTATGTCCGCCCCAGTTCAGCGCCAGCAGCAGCGCCGTCGTCGCACACACAAGCAGCGCGGCGCCGGTCCAGTCGAGGCTGTGGGAGCGCTTCACCATCGGCAGCTTCCTCAGCGGCGCGCTGGTGATGGCCAAAGCGAAGAGGCCGAGCGGAATGTTGATCCAGAAGATCAGGGACCAGTGCAGATGCTCGGCAAAGATGCCGCCCAGGATCGGCCCGGCAATGCAGGCGATCGCCCAGGTGCCCGATGTCCAGCTCGCATAGCGGGCGCGCTCGGCCGGAGGCACCAGGTCACCGATGACGATCTGGGTGAGGGCGAGGAGGCCCCCGCCCCCAAGCCCCTGCACGGCGCGCCCGCCGATCAGGACGAACATATTGGGCGCCACCGCGCAGATGAGCGAGCCGATCATGAAAATCGTGACGCCGGCGAAGATCACGCGGCGGCGGCCGTAGATGTCGGAAAGCTTCCCATATAGCGGCGCCATGGCGATGGCGGCCAGAAGATAGGCGGTCACGACCCAGGGCAGATATTCGGCACGGCCGAGCGCCGCCGCGATCGTCGTCATCGCCGGGGCGACGATGGCCTGTTCCAGAGCGGCCAGCAGCATCGTCAGCAGCACGCCGCCGATGATCATGCGCTTTTCGCGCTCGCTGATGGCCGGCGGCGGAGCAGGCCGGGTCTCTACTAGGACGGATTCCATTGCGCGGATATAACCTTATTCTTGACAATTACAATGCACGTGCAGCCGCGCATCCGGAATATCCGTGATACAACCTCAAGTATGATTGAGGTCAAGACCATGGATCCCAAACGGCTGTCTTCCACGCTGCTCACGGTTGGCGAACTCGCCAAACGGAGTGGCGTCGCTGTATCGACGCTGCACTTCTACGAAGAGAAGAAGCTGATCGCATCGACACGAACGTCCGGCAATCAGAGGCGCTATCCGCGCTACACGTTGAGGCGCGTCGCGATCATCCGCGCAGCGCAACGCGTCGGCATAAGCCTCAAGGAAATCCAGGAGACATTGGCCGCTTTGCCGATCGATGAAAAACCATCGGGCGCGGAATGGTCCAGGATGTCGAAACACTGGCGGACCCGTCTGGACCTGAAGATCGCCAGACTCACGGCGCTTCGCAGCCAGCTTGATAGCTGCATCGGATGCGGCTGTCTCTCGCTGGTCGATTGCCCTTTGCGCAATCCAGGGGATGAGCTTGGCGCACGCAGCAGCGGACCGGTCCTGATGGAGGAGGCGATCGGCGATGCCGGGGGCAATTGAGATGCGGTTAGAGCATTTTAGAGCGAAGTGGCTGCCGGTTCGCGTGAAGAAAATGCGTCAAAACAAAAACCTAGAGCTCGGTTCTGATTCCATCAGAACCGAAAAAGCTCTGCGCCTCCCGCCTGCAACGCCGCCCCTGCCCGATCTGTCAACCTCGACCCATAAAACAAACCCCGCCTTGCGGCGGGTGTTGTCAGTGGCTGAAATGCGCCGTTGCCGATTAGCGGTAGCACACTTTCCGCACAACCCAGCGCGGGCCATGCGAGGTACGCACCAGACGCTTACGCACCACGCAGCGAGGACCGAAGTGGCGCGGATAGGTCCGTACGCCATAACGGTAGTGTCGGTGACGCGGGCCATAGTAGCCGCGGTCGCCACCGCGGATGCGCACGTTCACGTTGGGGCCTGAATCTCTCGAATAGCGCGAGACGCCGGGGCCCCGGTCATATCGCGAACGAGAGTAGCTCCGATCGCCATCCGGCCTGGAGCGGCTCATGCTGCGATCACCGTCGGGCCCGCGCACGCTGCTGCGGGCTGCATCAGGAGCCGGGCCGCGCATGTTGGAGCGCTCGCCCGCCGCTGAACCGGATCCACCAGGCGCGCGCTCCGGCATCGCGGCGGGCGCGGACGGGCGGGCTCCGCCTGCCCCGCCACCAAGACCACCGCCACGCGGCGCGGCGCCACCGCCGCCCGGCGTCGCAGCGCCGCCACCGGCGGGGCTGGAGGGAGCGGCAGACGGCGCGTTGCCCGCGCCGCCCTGGCCTTGCCGATCCTGCGCCTTCGCTGCTAGCGTCAACGGCGCTGCAAGCATCGCCACGGCGACGCCGACTTTCAGAATGCTTGAAATCTTCGACATTGTCGTCTCCGTCATTCAGGTTCGATTGAATATTGTTGCCGTTACCAGCGCGGGCCGCCGAAGTTGAAGCGGACACTCGGGCCGTGACGATAACGCGGGCCACCGTAATAGCGCGGGCCATAGAACGGCCGCGGACGGTAATAACCGCCGCCGTAACCAAAGCGTGGCCCGGTGCGCCAGCACCTGCCCCACTGGTTGCAGACCAGGCGAACCTCATCGACCATCGACGAAACGGCCGGCGGCGATGATGTGAGACCAAGCGGGCTAGCTATCGCGGATGATGCCGACACGAGCGTGGCGGCTGCAAACGCGGCAAGAGCTATCTTATGCATGTCGTCCCTCCTCTGGTGGAGTACCCATGCGGCGATGATGGCTGGTTTTGATCCATCATCGACCGATGGCTTCTATGAGCTGAGATGAGAAAATGCCCTGGCAAGCATTTACCGATCAGTCGATCGAGCCGAGCACGTTGCCACGGGCGTCGATGAGCAAGGTCTGATTGTTGACACGCGCGTAACGGTAGTTTTCGTAGCGCGGATTGCCTTCGATCACGTATGTTCTCACGCGCGGCGGCAACGGACGGCCGATGGCAAGCGGCTCATCGAGCGTCACGGCGTCAACGTGATGTCTGGTCACGTAGCCACGCACATAGGTGCGATCTTCCGGCGTGAAAGCTGCACCGGCCGTGCCGCCGGCTGCTGCGCCAATTGCGCCACCAACGACGGCGCCCACAGGACCGCCAACAACAGCGCCGCCGACAGCACCGGCTGCCGCGCCTGACACCGCGCCGCCGGCGGCAGCGCCATCACGAGACGACTGAGCGTTAGCGCCATGAGTCAACACAGCGACTGACAGCAACGCTCCGAGCGTAATTGATTTGATCATAGTAGACCTCCTGATGCTACGCGTCGCGAATGCGCGCAGGTCCATCAGAACGTCACCTTCATGAGATGGTTCCGCAGTGCTGGAATTATTGAATCAAGAAGATTTGGACTTCGCTTTCGGCTTGGAAGTCATCTTGTTGAACTGTTCAAACATCGGCGCACACAGCTCCGGCCGGCCATCACAACAGTCCTTGAACAGATACGTCATGATCAGCGCGAATTCGGAGATGTTGACGCGGTAGGTAATGAAGCGGCCGTTCCTGACGGCGTTGACCAGGCCGGAGCGAACAAGAATGGCCATATGGGCCGACATCGTATTGAACGGAGTGTCCATGATGCGGGCGAGCTCGCCAGCGTGCAATCCCTCAGGCTCGCGCGTCACGAGCAGCTTGAATGCCTCGAGACGCTTGGGCTGGCCCAATGCTGAAAATGCTGCGACGACATCTGCATCGTTCATAATATCCGATGTAACATATTGCGATCAAATTTCCAGACGTAGCTGTCTCACAAGTTGATCACCTCTTCTATTTATAATCATACTAATTCCACAATTGCTTGAGGAGCGCGCATGCACGCTCGATGAAGCCGCCGCCACATCTGATTGGAGCGGTGCCTTGAAACAACGAGCCTGCGTCAACGCAGGCCGAAGAAGGACAGGATCGCCAGAATGACGACGACCAGACCAATGATGTAGATAATGCTGTTCATGGGCATCCCTTTCTCAAATGCCTGAACGCCGCAAAAGCGGCGTCCAGATTGATCGCAGGGCAATCGCTCACTTGTTGTACTTGAATTCCGGCATCGCCTTCAGGCTGTCTTTGTTGCCTGCCATCGTGGCATGATCCGGATACCAGGTTTCTTTCGCGTCCCGCGGTGGACGGTTGTTGGTGTTCGGCCGTGACGCCGCATCGGTTTTCACCGCCTCATTGCTGAATTTCAATTTATCGGGCGTGACGAGGATATCGTGCTCGCCCATGCCGAGAAATCCGCCGACGCCGATGACGTAGCCACCCACTCTGCCGCCGGCATCCAGCAGCACTTCATTGATATCGCCCAGGCGCTCCGATTGTTCGTTGTAAACGGCGATGCCGATCATTTTCGAGGCCCGCCACATGCCGTGCGTCGCGACGGGTGAGGTAGGCGCCGTCGTCGTAGCCGACGGGGCCGCAGGGCGTGCGGGCGACGTTTGCGCAAAGCTCTGCGATGACAGAACGCACAGCACAACGGCTGCGCCAATGGCTGAGAATGCTTTCATGGGTCTCTCCTCATTTGAGGTTGATTGGTTGGACGGCCGAATGCGGCCTCCCCTCTCGGCGAGCCCTTGAAGAGAGCTCGCCGGGAAATGCCTGCCCCGCATGACGGAGCGCGTGCACGCACCGTCAATCGGACGTGCAGACCTTGACCGTTTTCATCGCGGTGTCGGCCTCAGTGCGGGTCTTGTAGACCTTGCCGTCTTCCACGATCGTGGTAGTGGTGCTTGCCGCCGGCTTCTGATCGACGACCGTGCACTTCTTCGTCGTGGCATCGCGGACAATGTAATATTCGGTCGTGCTCTGCGCATAGGCGGGCAAGGCAACGCCGATGGCCAAAGTAAGGATAGCCAATCTCATATTCGTTCTCCCATTGCTGCCGGCTCCGTCCGGCGTGGACTAGCAACATGAAGTGGACGCAATGGTTCCGGAACTGTGGAATATTTAAATCAGGGCCGATTTGGATCTTTTGAGCGACCGCAGGCATTCTTTGGATTCTGCGGCGTGGCCTTGCCGGGCAAGTGCGAACCGGCATTCCAATCGATGAATTCTTCCGCCAGCCGGCGCACCACTTCTTCATCGACGAGTTCGCTGATCGCGGTCTCGATCTCCTGATCGGTGAAGTCGAGCGTATGACCCGTCGCCCAGAGTTGCGCCATGATGGGATGCAGTGTCTCTTTCAGGCGCGCCCCGCGCCGCGGATCGCCGGGCAGGTACCCGAGCGCATCCCGCAGCACTTTGGGTAACTTGTTAGCCTTCATGTCCGTGCCCTGGGCAGAGCCTACAAGCATCCGATGCGTAAGCTCTCCATGGTTTCCACCCTGCTCCCGCCGCGCTGAACACGGCATGAGGAAATTGTTCATGCCGCGTTCACGCTCGACCTGGCCGCCGGCGGCTTACGCGGGCAGCGGACGGCGGGCCATCGTGGCTGCAGGCAGGGATGGCGCATGGGCGCGCACCCAATAGAGAATTGCAGCCGAAATCAGCATCGGTGTTCCCAGCAGCGCGCAATAGATCGCGCTCGGAACGCCCTGCGCGAACACAATGCCCGCCACGAATGGCCCCATCACAGCGCCAATGCGCCCGATGCTCATGGCGAAGCCGATCCCGGTCGACCGGATCGCGACCGGGAATGCTCCCGGAACGAGGGCGTAGAGCGCCGTGATCGAGGCAAAGAGGCAGAAGCCGATCGCGCTCGTCACGGCGACCAGCAAGGAGGCATCGTCCCCCAGCAGCCCGAACAGGCTCGTGACGGCAAAGAGCCCCACCATCAGGCCGGCTGCCAGTTTTCGCGGCCCCAACGGCTGGGCGAAGATGCCGAAGAGGACGCAGCCGGCCGCCCCGGCAAGGTTCATCAGGAGGCTGCTGGAAATGCCCGCCGTAAGGCTGAGCCCGCGTTCGACGAGAAGTTTCGGCATCCAGCTCAGGAGGAAATAGCAGGTGAACGACGTGAAGAAATAGACGCCGCTGGTCGCCGCGAGCGCCAGCGCGTGTCGCGAGCGGAAAATGTCCGCCAGGCCCTCGCGCGCCGCCTCGTCGGTCTCCGCCTCCGGAAGCGCCGACAATGCCGGCTGGTTCATGCGCCGCAGGATGCGATTGATTACCTGCAGCGCCCGATTGCCGCCGCGCGCAACCAGGAATTCGACAGACTCCGGCAACAGCCATAGAACTGGTGGAATAAGCGCCAGACCGACAACGCCGCCAAACAGGTAGACGGAGCGCCATCCGAACTGCGCGATCAGATAGATGGCGGCAAATCCCCCCAGGGTCGCGCCTATCGGGTAGCCGACGGTCATTAAGGAAATCGCCAGACTGCGGCGCCGTTCGGACGAATATTCGGAGACGATCACATTGATGCTGACGAGCGCACCGCCGATCCCCAGCCCGGTGAAGGCGCGCAGGATCGCAAGATCGGTCAGATCCCGCGCATAGGCAGAGGTGCTCATTCCAAGTGTCACGATGGCCAGACTCAGCACGGCCATCGGCCGCCGGCCGAAATGATCACCGGCCAGACCGAGCAGAACGCCGCCGAGACCCATGCCGATTAGGCCCGCGCTGAAGACGGCGCCAAGGTCCGTCGGACCAAGCTGCCAGTCCTTGGCGATCGACGGCGCTGTATAGGCGATGACTAGAACATCGAAGCCGTCCAGCGCCGCGATTGCGACACAGAGTGCGACGACGACGATCTGGAATCGCGTCATCGGCCCGGACTTGATAAGAACCCTTGGATCAGATGCCGTCATTGTTTCCCTCCCCTATTCCCAGTTCAAAGATCCAGAACAAGCTCCGGCGTCAGAGACCTGGAGCAGCACGGCGTGAACTGGTCGTTACGCGCCCGCTCGGCCTCGGTCATGAACATGTCGCGATGATCGGGCGTCCCGCTGACGACGCCGGTCACGCAGGTGCCGCAAACGCCCTGCTCGCACGAGATCGGTATGTCGAAGCCGTTCTCGATCAGAACGTCGACGACGCTCCGGTCGGCCGGCACGACAAAGGTTGCGCCGGAACTGGCGATCCTGATGCTGAAATCCTGCTTCGCCGACGTGTCCGCCACCGGTGCGAAATATTCCTTGTGCAATTGCGCCGAGGGCCAGTCGCATTGAAGCGCCATGATCTCGACGTGCTGGATGAAGCCGCCGGGCCCGCACATGTAGATATGGGTTCGCCTGTCCAGGCTGGATAGCAGCGCCTGCATCGAAAGCGACCCCGTCGCCGGCTCGTCGTCGACATAGGCCGTCACGCGGTGGGCGAACGAAGATGCGGCAATCCGGCTGGCGAACGCCATGCGCGGGCGCGACCGCACCGCATAATGCAGCGAAAAGCCGGCCCCGGTCTCGGTAAGATGCTGCGCCATCGCAAGCATGGGTGTGATGCCGATGCCGCCGGCCAGCAGCAATGATCCATGATCGCCTGGAACAAGCTGAAACAGGTTGCGCGGCGCGCTGATCGAGACGACGTCCCCTTCCTGTACCCGGTCATGCATCGCGACGCTGCCGCCGCGCGAGTTGTGCTCGCGCAGCACGCCGATCTGGTAGCGATGCCGTTCTCTTGGACTGTTGCACAGCGAATATTGCCGGATGAGGCCGGGCGCTGCTTCGACATCGATATGCGCCCCAGCCTCGAATGCCGGGAGATCGCGACCGTCAGGATCGACGAGGTCGAAGACGACGACGCCTTCGGCCTCGAGCGTCTTGCGGGCTATGCGTGCCCTGATCGACGGTCCGCTCATGGCTCGAGCGCGAAGAATGTCGCGTCCTGTCCCAGCCTGGTGACCAGGTCCTCTTTCCGCTCGCCAGGCTCGAGAACCTCGGTGACGACCACGAGGTCGTTGAAATTCGCCGCTGCAACGTCACGCACCACGCCGATCGGGTCTTTTCCGTCAGCCACAACGCGCGCCGCTTCGTCGAGCAATCGTCGCGCGCGCACGATGGCGATGTCCGACGATGAAAGATGCTCATCGTTCTGGTCGTGCACCTGGCCCTGGGACTGGGTGATGACGACATCATGCACGGAAAAGCATGGGCCGAGACCCAGATAGGCCGTCGATTTCATCGACTCGCGGTCCTGCCCGTAGTTGTCGGCGGCAGTTCGCTTCATGTGGTCGCCGCCAATCTTCTCGGCGCGGTACTGCTCGTCCAGCATTTGCTTGTCGAGCTTGCCGCTGCGATGAAAAATGAACTCCCAGCGCCAGTGATGGTCGTTGTCGATCGGCACGTCCCACAGCATGGTCGCGCCACCATGGCCCAGATCGCCCTCGAAGCCGCCGACGGCGCACGCATTCGGCAGGACGAAATTGGTCACGCGCAGTGACTTTTTTCCGGCTTCCGGCAAATCCCGCGTGGTGAACAGACGGATGCCGAACCTTGTGTCGGCGACACTGATCTCCGGCCGCGCCACGTTGGAGAACACGCCCCAGCGCGCCTTCATCGTCTCGTCGCCGAGCTCGATCTGATGGAGGTAGGACGTGTGGACGGGATCGATATTGCCTTCGCTCGCCTGCAGCCAGTTGCAGTTGCCGAACCACCGGCAGGTGTAGCGATATTTGTCCGACCCGCGCAGCGCCGGATAATCCGGAAACACCGGCGGATCGCCCGGGCCGATATAGGCCCAGAATGCACCGCCCGCTTCGTGCACCGGGTAAGACCGCGCCCGGACCTTGCTTCCGGTAGGCTTTTCCTCTGCGGGCTGTTCGAGCACCTCGCCGGACGCCGCGAATAGCCAGCCATGATACGGGCAGCGGATGCCGCCATTCTCGATCCGGCCAAGAACAAGGTCGGCGCAGCGATGCGCGCATTTCCGATCGAGCAGCCCAACGACGCCGAGATCATCGCGGAAGAGAACGAAGTCCTGGCCCATGAGCCGAATGGCGAGCGGCGCGCCGCCGGACGGAAGCGCGGAGGCAAGCGCAATCGGTTGCCAGTAGCGGCGCAGCAGTTCGCCGGCCGGCGTGCCCTTGTTCGTATCGGTCAGATATTGAAAACGCCCTGCTCCGGGCCTTTGGCCCTGGATTGCCGGCGCGAATTGAACGGCACCCGTCATTGAACATCTCCCCTTGAGGCGCTTTTATCGGCTGCATGCCACAGGCGGTGCGCCGGCTGGCTTGCAGTTCACCGCCACCATGATCGTGCGGGCTCATGTCGGAAACAGAAGTTTCCAAATACTGATTATCGGCTATCTTTGGGCTGCCGGGCCGCGAGCAGACCTATGCATTCGCCTGCGAACGGACGCGAAAGGCGGGACTTCAAACATGCCGAACAGGGAGGCGACGCTTTGGATCTGAGGCGTCTCGATCTCAATCTGCTCAGCATCCTCAAGGCTGTCCTGGAGGCCGGGACGCTGACCAGCGCCGCCGCGCAGTTGAACCTGAGCCAGCCCACGGTGAGCGCCGGATTGGCCAAGCTGCGCATCTTGATGGGTGACGAACTATTCGTCCGCTCCAACGGACGCATGCTGCCGACGCCGCGCGCACTGCAGATGAAAGAACCCCTGTTCCGGATCTTTCAGTCCATCCAGTCCGACGTACTCTCCGAAGCCGGCTTCGAGGCCGGCAGCGACACAAGCACCTTCACGATCTGCCTGTCGGACATCGGCGAACTGGAGTTTCTGCCGCGTCTGATGGAACACCTCGCGCTGTCGGCTCCCGGCGTTTCCGTCCGCTCCGTTATCTGCGATCCGCAGACCCTGTCGTCGGCGATGGACCGCGGCGAAATCGATATTGCCATCGGATATTTTCCGGATCTGAAAACCGCGGTGTTCAATCAGCAGGTTCTGTTTACGCACGGCCATTTCTGTATCGCGCGGCGGGATCATCCGACCATTCGCGATGGCCTTACGATGGCGCAATTCGAAGAGGCTCGTCATCTTGCCGTATCGCAGGACACGCGCCTGCTTGATCCCGTCGAGCAGGCCGTGTCCCGGCATGGCATCAAGCGTCACGTGGCGCTGACGGTTTCCCATTACGTCAACGTCCCGCTCCTCGTTGCGCAAAGCGATTTCATCGCGACGATTCCCAAGCCTTTGGCGTCGAGTTTCGCGGCCGTTTATCCACTGTCCGTATTCGAGCCTCCGTTTGCGATACCGAAGCTCGAGATCAAGCAGGTGTGGCATCGGCGCTTTCACAACAGCGCGCGCCTTGCCTGGCTTCGCGGTCTGATCGCGGGCATGAGCCAGAACAAGCCGAGCCTGTAAGGCGCGTCGATCCGATCGCAGAAACCACGCCTGACGAGAGGCTCGGCCCATGATACAGTCGCCAAGTTTCGCGAGGGCGTTCATCATGGCAGAAGCAGCAGCCATGCCGATCCACTGCCTCAAGGCCTGCATCCTCTCCTGCCTCGCGCTCGCAGTGCCGCCGGTCCACGCGTCGGCGCAGCAACTGGTCGCGAAGACATATGCGGATGCCGGTGGCTGGAGGATCGAGTCCTATAGGATCGGCCGCCAGCACATGCGTTGCGGCGCCATCGCGCCGGCCGGCACCATGACGATTTTCGAGAAGAGCCGGGAGGGCTGGACGGTCGTCGTGCCGACCCAGGCAAAGGGCGATACTTTGCAGGGCTTGATCGATATCGACGGACGAAGGTTTCGAGGGCCGTTTCACCGCATGGACGACGACCGCGTCGGTTTCTTCCTCAAGCTGCCCCAGCTCAGGCCACTTCGGGCCGGCAAGGCCATGAACGTCAGGATTGACGGAGAGCAGACCTCGGTGCCGCTCGCGGGAAGCGCATCCGTTTTCCATGCGCTCGCCGCATGCGACGAAAAAGGCGGCGCATGATGCGGCCCGGCGTTTGCATGCTATAGGGCATCATCAAGCGTCCCATCAGGAGCAAACCATTGGCGTCCGGTAACGAGCTTCGTCCCTACCTTTCCCATCGCGCAGACCTGGCCTCCGGCGCCACATCGCCGAGAAAATTGCTGGAAGACTACATCACGCGGATCGAGGCGCGTGAGGGGCAGGTTCAGGCCTTCGTCGCCATGGATCTCGAACGCGCGCGCAAGCTGGCGGATGCTTCGAGCGAGCGTTGGCGCGCCGGCAAGGCCCTGTCGCCCTATGACGGCATGCCCGTCGGCGTGAAGGACATCATCGAGACGGAGGACTTTCCCACCGAAATGGGCTCGCCGCTGTTCGTCGGCTGGCGCAGCGGCCGCGACGCCGCCGTCGTCAAGGCGCTGCGCGCGGCCGGCGCGATCATCGTAGGGAAGACCGTGACGACGGAATTCGCCGCGTCTCATCCAGGCAAGACCCATAACCCCTGGGACCTGCGGCGCACGCCCGGCGGCTCCAGCAGCGGCTCGGCCGCGGCGGTGGCGGCAGGCTTCCTGCCGGCCGCGCTCGGCACGCAAGTGGTCGGATCGATCCTGCGTCCGTCGAGCTTCTGCGGCGTCTTCGGCTACAAGCCCTCGCTCGGTGGCATCAACCGCGGCGGCAGCCATGATTTCCTCAGCCAGAGCTGCACCGGCGTGCTGGCCGCCTCGCTGGAAGACGCCTGGGTGCTCGCGCGCGATCTGTCAGGACGGGCCGGCGGCGATCCCGGCTTTCCGGGCATCGAAGGGCCGGAGACGGTCCCCGTGCCGAAACTGCCGGCCTCCGTCGTCGTGCTGGAAACGCCCGGCTGGAACGAAGCGTCGGAAGCTGCCCGCCAGGCGCTTGCCGACGGACGCGACAGGCTGAAAGCAGCCGGGGTCAAGATTCTCGATCGCAAAACCAGCAGCCTGGTCGAGGAGGTCGAGAAGGCCATCGAGGCGTGTTTCGTTCTGACGCGCCGCATCAATGCCTTCGAGGGGCGCTGGCCCTACAACGTCTATCGCGACATGGACGCGAGCAAGCTCAGCCCCGGCGCGGCGGAGCGGATCATCCAGGCCTTCGAACTGACGCCCGACGACTATCGTCGCGATCTTGCCCATCGCGATCAGGTGCGGGCGAGTTATGCGCGGCTCGCCGGCATCGCCGACTGCTGCATCATGTTGCCGGCGACGGGGCCGGCGCCCCTGGGGCTGGAGAGCACCGGCAACGCCGCCTTCGTGGTGCCGGGCTCCATGCTCGGCGTTCCGGGCTGGAATATTCCGTCCTTTGCAGTGGACGGCCTGCCGCTTGGCCTGCAGGTGCTGGGCTTCCTCAACGAGGACGCCGAACTTGCCGCGCGGGTCGGCGCTATCGACGCGACGCTCGGCAGGGCCGAGTTGCGGATGATTGGCTGAGCCAGCCGTCAGATTCCGATCCCGCGCTGCCTGAGCTGGCTGCGCGGGGCTAAACCTGGATGATCCGGGCCGAGCGCAGCCGGCCTTCCGGCGAAATCTCGCAAATGACCTGCCGGTCATCCCGGATCATGATTTGGGCGACGACATCCTGCCCCGGCGACGGTTCTGAAGGCGTCAGGACGATTCTTTCGACGTCCATTCCCGGCAATTGTTCGAGCAGCGACGCCAGCGCCTTGTCAATCATCTCTCTCGCGTGGCTCATTGGTCATTCCCGGGCGGTGCAGGTTTTCCAATCATATCGAAGATTGGGATCCAGGGATAACACCTCACCTTTCCCGAAGCGCCCGCCTCTATGGCAGCGCCAGCGCCAGCTTCATGCCATCAAATGCCGGTTCGACGTTCGGCGGCAGTTCCGACTTCAGCGCCTCATAATCGAGATCGGTGTGGAGATTGGTCAGCACGGCACGCTTCGGCCGCATGCGTGCGATCCACGCCAGGGCCTGTTCGACGCTGAAATGGCTGGGATGCCGGCGATGCTGCAGCGCATCGATGATCCAGACGTCGAGATCCGCCAGATAGTCCTGGCTGACAGCGGGAATGTCGACCACATCCGGCGTATAGGCCACGTTGCCGAAGCGAAAGCCCAGCGCGTCGATATCGCCGTGCCGCAACCGGAACGGGATCGCCTCGATCGCCCCGCCGGCGCCTTCGACCACGCAGGTCCGGCCGTCCTCGATCGGTCGATGGTCGAGCAGCGGCGGATACTGGCTGCCGGGCGGCGTCGCGAAGATATAATCGAAGCGCAGCAGGACCGTCTCCGCCGTCGGCTGGTCCATATGGATGTCGACGCGCCGCCGCATCTTGATGATCAGCGGCCGCACGTCGTCGATGCCGTGGACATGGTCGGCGTGGGCATGGGTGACGAGCACGCCATCGAGATGCTGCACGTCGGCGCCCAGCAATTGATCGCGCAGATCAGGCGATGTGTCGACGAGCGCCAGCGTAGTCCCCTCAGGCATGGTGCGTTCGACGAGGATGGAGCAGCGCCTGCGGCGATTGCGCGGATTGGCCGGATCACAATTGCCCCAGCCGACGCCGACCCGCGGCACGCCGCCGGATGAGCCGCAGCCGAGGATCGTGATCTGACCGTTCACGGCGCCGCGTCCGTTGCCGCGAGCGGCGGCATCTTCGAGAATAGTCGCAGCACATTAGCCGTGGTCTGCGCCGCGATCTCGTCGAAGGACACGCCCTTCACGTCGGCCAGCACTTTCGCAGTGTCGGCGACCCAGGCCGGCTGGTTGCGCTTGCCGCGATGGGGCACTGGAGCAAGATACGGCGAGTCCGTCTCCACCAGCAGGCGGTCCATCGGCACGTCCTTGGCGATGTCGCGCAACTCGGCGGAATTCTTGAAGGTCAACACGCCGGAGAACGAAACATAGAGACCCAGTTCCAGTCCGGTCTCGGCCAGCGCGCGCGATGACGTGAAACAATGCAGCAGGGCCTTGAAAGCGCCCTTCCCCATTTCATCGCGCAGGATCGCCGCCACGTCATCATCGGCGTCGCGCGCATGGATCACCAGCGGCAGGCCGGTCTGGCGCGCAGCATCGATATGCGTGCGGAAGACGGCGGCCGCGATGTCGCGCGGGCTTTCGTCATAGTGATAGTCGAGCCCCGCTTCGCCGATGGCGACGCATTTGGGATGGCCGGCGAGTTCGATCAATTGCTCGACCGTCGTGCCTGGCTCTTCATGGGCGCGATGGGGATGCGTGCCGACCGAGAACCAGACATTGTCGAAACGCTCGGCGATCGAGCGGTAGACGTCGTGACGCGCGATCGATGTGGCGATGGTGATCATCCGCCCGACGCCCGCCTCGCGCGCACGCGCGATCGCGCCGGGCATATCTTCGGCGAAATCGGGAAAGTCGAGATGGCAATGACTGTCGATCAGCACGGCGTCACGCGGGCTCTTTGCCCGCCTCCGGTTCAACGTATCGTGGGAAGATAGGCGTTGGCGCCGGCAATGCCAGCCCGCCGGCGAGCGCTGATGTCGCAGCCGCGTGCTTCGTCAACCGCTGGTCGGGGGCGACGCCGAGCAGATCGAGCAGTTTCGCCGCCGCCGTCGGGATCACCGGTTGCACGACAATGCCGACATTGCGCAGCACTTCGGCCGTCACCCACAGGATCGTGCCCATGCGCTCGGCATTATCCTTGCGCCGCGCCCAGGGCTCTTCACCGGCGAAATAGCGATTGGCGTCGGCGACGACGCGCCAGGCTTCCGCCAGCGCCGTATGAATGGCGAAATCGGCCATCGCCTCGCGCGTCTTCTGCGCCAGCCCATAGGCCTGCGCCAGGATCGCCTGATCGGCCTCGCTGAACGTGCCAGGCGTAGGCGCCTTGCCGTCGCAGTTCTTGGCGATCATCGACAGCGAGCGCTGCGCCAGATTGCCGAGATCATTGGCGAGATCGGCATTGATGCGATTGACCAGCGCCTCATGCGAATAATTGCCGTCCTGTCCGAACGGCACTTCGCGCAGGAAGAAATAGCGGATCTGGTCGACGCCGTAATGTTCGGCCATGGTGAGGGGATCGACCACATTGCCGACCGACTTCGACATCTTCTCGCCGCGGCTGAACAGAAAGCCGTGCACGACGATCTGCTTCGGCAACGCGAGCTCCGCCGACATCAGGAAGGCCGGCCAGTAGATGGCATGGAAGCGCGTGATGTCCTTGCCGATCACATGCACGTTCGCTGGCCAATAATGCCAGTCCGGCGCCTTCGTGTCGGGATAGCCGCAGGCGGTGAGATAGTTCGTCAGGGCATCGACCCAGACGTACATGACGTGCTTGTCATTGCCCGGCACCGGAACGCCCCAGTTGAACGTGGTGCGGCTGATCGACAGGTCCTGCAGCCCGCGCTTTACAAAGGAGACGATCTCGTTGCGGTATTTGTCCGGCACGATGAAATCCGCATGCGCGTCGTAATGGGCAAGCAGGCGGTCGGCATATTTCGACAGCCGGAAGAAATAACTCTCCTCCTCCACCCATTCCACCGGTGTGCCATTGGGCGAGAACTTCTGCCCCTCGCTGTTGGAGGTGATTTCGCCTTCGTCGAAATAAGCCTCCTCACGCACCGAATACCAGCCGGCGTATTTCGACAGATAGATATCGCCCTTCTTCTCCATTGCGGCCCAGATGGCGCGGGAGGCCTCGTAATGGCGCGGCTCGGTGGTGCGGATCACATGGTCGGCGCGCGCATTGAGCGCTGCGCCCATGCGGTCGAATTCGGCGGCCGTGCGGTCGGCGAGCTGCTGCGGCGTCAGCCCCTCGCGCGATGCCGTCTGCTGCATCTTCAGGCCGTGCTCGTCCATGCCGGTGACGAAGAACACGTCCCGGTCTTCGATCCGCTTGAAGCGGGCGATCGCGTCGGTCGCAATCCGCTCGTAGGCGTGGCCGATATGCGGTTTGCCGTTGGCATAGGGAATAGCGGTCGTAATGTAGAAACTTGGCTTCGTCGCCATTGCGGTTCCTGGAATCAGCGCTGCGCGGTGGCAACCGCGGCAGACAGATCGGTAAAGACGTTCAAGATGAAGGCGCGACGATCGAGATTGAGCGCCAGCGTCTCGCGCGCCGAAAGCGCGATCTTGTCCCATACCTCCGCCAGAGGCGCAAGGTGACGTGCCGAGCCCGGATTGTCCCGGACAATGCCGTCGATCCAGTCGAAAATCGCCGAAATCATCGCCTCGAACTCTTCCGTCGCCTCGCGGCCGGTCAGCCTGTCGGCGAATTGATGCACTTTGCGCCAGTCGACCGAGGGCAATTGCGCCAGCAGGCCATCGACGGTCTGGATCAGTTGCAGGCTGTCGCCGCCCAGAAGGCGCAGGGCGTCGCGCACCGAGCCGCCGGCACGGCGGGCGGCATCGTCCAGCAGGCGCTGTTCGAAACCGGTCCAGGGGTCACCCAGAGCGCGGATCGTCTCGACGATCGTGGCCGGCGCCAGTTCGCCCAGGATCAACTTGCGCGCGCGCGAGCGGATGGTCGGCAGCACCTGCGAGGGCCGATGGGCGACGATGAGAAACAGCGAGCGCGGCGGCGGCTCCTCGATCAGCTTGAGGAGCGCGTTGGCGCTCGATCCGTTGAGGTCTTCGGCGCTGTCGACGATGGCGACCCGCCAGCCGCCCTCCCCTGACGCATGATGGAACAGATCGATGGCGCGCCGCGCATCATCGACCCGGATGTCGGTGAAATGTTTCTTGCCCTTTGGATCCCAGCTCCGCCGCAGCACCACCACGTCGTTGTGCGACATGGCGAGCATGCGCCGCGCCGCCGGATGGTCGGGATCAACGGACAGGTCCTGGGCATTGGCGACCGGCGGCGATTGCGGATCGCCATGGGCCAGCACGAAACGCGCGAAGCGCCAGGCGAGCGTCGCCTTGCCGATGCCCTCCTTGCCGCCGATGATCCACGCCTGCGGCAGCTTGCCGGAGCGATAGGCCTCCAGCAGTTCACGCTCGGCCGCCTCATGGCCGTAGAAGTCGAACATATCGCGCGGATGCGGCGCGCCCTTGAAGCGATCGCTCTCGGGGATAGCCTCGCCATCCGATCTTGCCATGGGGCGGCGGCTCATGACGGCTGCACTTCCTTGCGTTTGCGGGGCTTCCGCGCGGGCTTTCGCTTTGCCGGCGCGGTGTCGAGAAGCCCCGCTGCCGCGAGGCGTTCTGAAACCTTGCTCCAGATCGCCGCCTCCACCGTATCGCGCGGCTGCGTGGAGTCGATGACGACGCAGCGCTCCGGCTCCGCGGCGGCGATATCGAGGAAACACTGGCGCAGCGCCGCGTGAAAACTCTCGTTCTCGGCCTCGAACCGGTCGACCGGCGCCGATGCCCGCCGCGCGGCGGCGCGGGCAAGGCCGGTCGCCGCCGGCACGTCGAGAATGAAGGTCAGGTTGGGCCTGGTGTCGCCGATCGTCACCCGTTCCAGCTCGAGGATGAATTTCGGATCGAGATTGCCGAGCGCGCCCTGATAGGCGCGGGTGGAATCGGCAAAACGGTCGCAGACGACGACCTTGCCCTGCGCCAGCGCCGGTCGGATCTTCTCGTCGAGATGATCGATCCGCGCCGCCGAAAACATCAGCGCTTCCGCCGCCGGACCAAGCGGCGCCACGGCGCCCGACAGAATGACGTTGCGGATTTCCTCGGCCTTGGGCGTGCCGCCCGGCTCGCGCGTTGCGATCGCCGCAATGCCGCGGCGCTCAAGCGCCTGAACGAGGCGGGCGACCTGGGTCGACTTCCCGCCGCCCTCGCCGCCCTCGAAGGTGATGAACAGACCGGCCATCAGCTTTTGAACACGTATTTCCGGATCAGGCCGGAGAAATACTCCATACCCGCATCGAGCGCCCGCTGGTTGAGCGAGCCGGTTCGCACATCGGTCGCCGCCTTCAGGGGGGCATCGAACGCCTGTACGTTGCCGCGAAACAGTTTCAGCCGGGCGACTTCATCGCCCTGTTTGATCGGCGGGATGAGTGGGCCGGTGTAGACGATATTGCCCCTCAGCCGCTCCGACGAGCCGCGCGGCAGCAGCACCCGCACCGGCGTTTCCGTGACCAGGTCGACGCTGCCGATATTGCCGCCATAGACCTTGGCGGAACCGACGACCTCGCCCGCGGCATAGATGTCCTTGCCGTCGAAGGCGCGCATGCCCCAATTCAGCAATTTGCGCGCTTCTTCAGAGCGTTCCTTCGCTGTCTTAACGCCATTTATCACCAGGATCAGCCGCTGGCCGTTCTCCACCGCCGAGCCGACGAGGCCGAAGCCGGAATCGTCGATATTGCCGGTCTTCAGGCCGTCGGCGCCGATGTTCATCGCCAGCAGCGGATTGCGGTTGAGCTGCCGGATCTTGTTCCAGGTGAACTCGGTCTCGCCGAAATATTTGTAATATTCGGGATAGGTCTTGATGACATGGAGAGACAGCAGGGCCAAGTCGCGCGCGGTCATCTTCTGCTGCGGGTCGGAATTGCCCCATGAATTGGTGAAGGTGGAATTGCGCAAGCCCAGCTCGCGGGCACGCCTGGTCATCATCGTAGCGAAGACATCCTCGCTGCCCGCCATGCCCTCGGCCAGGGCGATGGCGGCGTCATTGCCGGACTGGACGATGAGGCCGCGCAGAAGATCCTCGACCCGCACCTTGCTGTGCAGGGAGGCGAACATTTTCGATCCACGGGACGGCGCCCCGCCCTTGCGCCAGGCGTTCTCGGAAATCACCATCGTATCGTCGAGGGTCAGTTTGCCTTCCTTCAAGGCCTTGAACACCAGTTCGGCGGTCATGATCTTGGTCATGGACGCCGGCGACATGGGCTGGTCGGCATTCTTCTCGAAGAGCACGCTCTGGGTGTCGGCATCCATCAGCAGCGCCCAGGTCGCTTGCGTCTGGATGGTCGCCTGAGCAGCGGCCATGCGAGGCGGGAAAACCACCGTGAAAGCCACGCCTAATGCGATCCCCAGAGACAGGATCGTCCTCAGCAGTCGGGGAGCGATGGCGAGCGACAATTTGGACACCTGAACGGATTCGAAACGCGAATCCGCGCGAATTTGCACCCTTGGTGGGGACAAATCAACGGCGACAGAAGCACGCAAAACTGGCGTTTCAGCGTCCGTTCAGCGGCTTCAGGCCGCGCATGCCGATTTCATCGAACGGATGACGCTTGATCAAGGTCGATGTCACCTTGGACGGCGCCGCATAGAAGGTGGCTGAGCTCCGGCTGGCCCGTGGCGAAGCGGAGATCGGCACGTCGGCGCCGGGGATGGTGCCGAGATCGAAGGGACGCGACGGCGGCATCGGTGTGGTCGTCGGCAGCATGGCCGTCCGCAGCGGTGCGTTTTCAGGTTCCTGGCGCGGCGAGGCGCTGACGACCGTCGTCGCCCGCGGCGTGTCGATCGGTGCGGGCGCGGGACGCGGCGAGCGCGGCGCCGGCTCGACATCGCGCGGCTCGGCATTTCTTGGCTCAGCTTGGGCGATCATCGTCGTGACGCCGGGCACATCATAGCCAGGCAGCGACGCCGGACGGCCATCGAGCGTCAACGTCGCCATCAACTGATTGTCGTCGGACCCGTTGAGGCCGGCGCGGCCGAGATAATCGACCTTGACGCGGCCGGTGCCGGCGCGGCGGAAATCCAGCGCATCGGCCACACGTTTCGAGACGTCCATGACGCGGTTGGCGTGGTACGGACCGCGGTCGTTGACGCGAACCACGATCGAGCGGCCATTTACCAGATTGGTGACGCGGGCATAGCTCGGCAACGGCATGGTCGGATGCGCGGCCGAAATCGAGCTCATGTCATAGACTTCGCCATTGGCCGTCTTGCGGCCATGAAAGGCATCGCCATACCAGGACGCCATGCCGGTCTGACTCTGCCCCGGCGACATTTCACGCGGCTGATAGCGACGGCCGGCGATGGAATAGGCGCGCCCGACCAGATACTGGCCGCCGCCGCGGGGAACCACCTCGCCGTCACCGACGACGCGCGGGCTGGCCCTGCCGTAACGGCCTTCGGGGAAATATTCGCCGGTGGCGCTGCGCCGGAGCCCACCGCCCGAGTTTGGTTGCTGAGCGCATCCGGCGACCGCAAGCGCGGCGAAAAGCGCAGCAATACCAATCGGGCGTGCAGATACAAACCTTGCTGATCCAAAGCCAAACGCGCGTGAAACGCGGAATTCAGTCATCATTGGGCAGTACGCAAAACTATAAAGCCACAAGGAAGGGGCGAACCATTGGCGGGAGCTCCGGAGGAATCCGGAACCAAGTGTAACGCCAACACCCCAACGGTTCAAATACACCGCAAACCGTTTATCCCCTGTTGGGGTTACGGAACGATTAAGCTGTGACAATGCCCCTGCCCGACTCTGTATGACCAATCCGTCATATTCCCATACTTGTTCTTGGCCTGCCAAATGAGACGAAATTGCGGCTTTTTGGGCGAGCGGCCCTTCGCTTGCCTGCCATAAGCGTAGCTTTAATGGGAGCCGCCCGAGACGTCGATCATGTGGCCGGTGATGAAGGAGGCGTCCTCGCTGGCCAGGAAGGCCACCGCCGCCGCCTGTTCCTCGGCCCGGCCCGTGCGTCGCAGCGCGCCCTGCTGAAGGGACCGGGTCTCCTCGACCCTGCTCTCCGTGCCGGCGATGGCGTCCGCCACCTCGCCCGGCCGCAAGGTCAGGCGCGAGGTCGTGCGATCGGTGATGATCGTCGTCCCCGGCACGACGCCGTTGACCCGGATGCCATAGCGCCCGTTCTCGGCGGCGAGTGTCGTCGTCAGTGCAACGATGCCGCCTTTGCTGACGGCATAGGGCACGCGGTAAAGCCCGCCGGCGGTGACCGATGAGCCGAAGTTGATGATCGATCCGGATTTCTGCTCGATCATGTAGGGCAGCACCGCCTTGCAGCACCACAGCGTCGTATTGAGCGAGCGCTCCAGCTCGAGGAATATCTGATCGACCGTGTATTCCTGAAACGGCTGCCACCAGATCGTGCCGCCGACCACATTGGCGATCACGTCGATCCGCCCGAACGCCGCGACGGTTTCCCGCATCAGCCGCTCGGCCTCTTCATATTTGCTGAGATCGACGATGACCTTCAGCGCCTTGACGCCGACGCTGGTCAATTGCTCGAACGTCTCCTGCGCCGACTGCTCGTTGCGTTCGGCGACGACGATGATGCCGCCTTCCGCCGCAAGCCGTCGCGCCGAGGCGCGGCCGATGCCCTGCCCCGCACCGGTGACGATGCAGACCTTGCCCTGCAGGCGCTTGCCGCCGGCCGCCAGCAGGTCCAGTGCTGAAATATCCGATACGCTCATTGTGTCTCCTAGAACTGATTAGCGTCTACCTCAGAGTGTCATTCCCGCCAAGCGAAGCGCAGAGCGGGAATCCAGAGGCAACGTGACGCCCCGAGGTCGCGACTTGCGGCTCCTGGCTTCCCGCTCGCCTGCCTTCGCCGAAGCGGCTCCGCGCAGGCAGGCGCCTGCGGCGCGTCGGGAATGACAGTCCTTCAGACTCTCACCATTTGGCGACCGCTTCTTCCAGCAGCGTCTCCAGGGGAACCTCGGGTCTCACGATGTCGTCATAGGCGCGCGCCACAGCATGCTGGTCCGGCAGCACGCCGCGCGGCTGCCCGCCTTCTTCCACTGTACGCACGGCCTCCAGCATCAGGCGGCGCATCGTGACGATGGCGCGATCGGTGGTGCCCAAAAACTCTTTCGAGCGGTCGACGATCGCGCCCATGCCTTCCTGCAAGGCCATGTCCTGGGTGTTCACGCCGACGATGCCGCTGAAGTTGCCCTGCTTCTGCAACTGCCGGTCGACGAGGTAATCGTTGCTGGCGTTCTGCTTCAACCTGAAGGTGCCGGGAATGTAATCCGTCGGGGCACGGCCGAAGAACGCCTCCTCCTCCGTCAGAAACTCTTCCGTCAGAGGCGCATTCTCATCGTAGGAATAGATGATGTTGTAAACGAACGTGTGCTCGTCGTCGATCGGCACCCAGATATGGCCGTCGATGGTCGGCACGTCCTGCTTCTTGCCATAGGACGAGATCACGCTCGGCCTCATCTGCTGCGCCGGCATGACATATTGATAGATGCGGATGTACTTCTCGTCCTCGGCGATGCGTCGGTGTGAAACGTAATAGTAACCATAGTCGGTAACTTCGACATCCAGGCGCGGCGTTGTGTCGAGCGCCGACAGACGCGTCACGGCGTTGCGATCGTCCTTGTGCAGGAAGCCGACATGCGCCGTATCAAGCCCGCCTTCGAGGCCTTGCAGATAGTTGCTGTGCTGCAGGGTCTTCGAGACATGACGATGTGTGGCCGGCGCGCGCATCCACTCATAGGCCGGCGGCGGCGGCATGTGTTCCTTCGGGCCGAGATAGGCGAAGACGACGCCACCGGCCTCATAGGTCGGATAGGCCTTGATCTTCACCCGCGCCTGCAGCGGCGTGCCGGCGGGCTCAGACGGCATATCGGTGCAATCGCCGTTCCGGTCGAACTTCCAACCGTGATAGACGCAGCGCAGTCCGCATTCCTCGTTGCGGCCGAAGAACAGCGGCGCGCGCCGATGCGGGCAGAAGGCATCGAGCAGGCCGATCTCACCATTGGTATCGCGATAGGCCACAAGGTCCTCGCCGAGCAGCCTGACGCGGAGCGGCGCGCCGTCCGCTTCCGGCAGTTCCGATGACAACAGGAAGGGTTGCCAGTAACGGCGCATCATCTCGCCGCCCGCCGTGCCCGGGCCGACGCGCACCAGCCGTTCATTGTCTTCAACTCGCAACATCATCGCCTCCTGCAAATACCAATCGCATGCCGCAGTCTTTCGTCAGGGCGCCGGCACCTTTTTCAGGGTGCAGGCACCTGGGCAAGATCGCAAAGCACCTTCCACTTGCGCATCTCGTCCTGTGTGAACTTCCGCAGCGCCTCGCCATTCACACCGGGCCAGGGCGCGACGCCCAGCTCCAGCATACGCTTTTTCGCTTCGGGATCGGCGACGCTCTCGGCGAACCAGCCCGCAAGCTTCTGCGTCACCTCCGGCGGCGCGCCCTTGGGCAGGAAGGCGGCGAACCAGGAGAACAGGTCGTAGTCGTTGAGCCCCTGCTCTTTCGCCGACGGCGCGCCGGGCGCGGCATCCGAGCGCTCGCGCGTCGTCAAGGCCAGCCGCTTGCCGCCGCGGATCACCACGTCACCGACGAAGAAATCCACCTCGTCGCCACGCAATGCGCCATGGGCGTCCGGCATCGATTTGTAGGGAATGCCGATGGCATCGACGCCGGCCACCTTCTTGTAGAGCTCGGCAGCCACCAGCGAGATGCTGTTGGGATATCCGTATTTACCTTTGCCCTGCTTGTCCTTCAGCGTCTGCGTCAGGTCGGCGATGGAATTGATCTTCGAGTTTTCCGGCACCAGAAACGCGAACGGGGTCGTCGCCAGCGAGGCGACGGGCGTGAAATCGGTGAGCGGATCGAACGGCATCTCCTTGAAGATGGCGCTGTTGATCGCGAAGGTCGAACTGCCCGGCGTGATGAGGATGGTGTAGCCGTCCGGCTTGGCGGTCGCCACGCGCTGCGCCGCGATGTTCGTCAGGGCGCCGGGCTTGTTCTCGACGATCACCGTCCGCCCCGCCCGCTTGCGCAGTTCCTCGGCAAACAGCCGCACGACAAGATCGGCGCCGCTGCCCGCCGCATAGCCGACGACCACCGTAATGTCGCGGCTCGGATAGTCCTGCGCGCGGGCCGGGCTTCCAAGCGCCAGACCGGCGAGCAGGCCGCCGATCAGCGAAGCGGTGACGAGTGATTTCATAAGGCTCCTCCCAGAGCGTCCAGAACGCGGTCGAATGCTGTGATTCCACGCATTTACCGCCTCCCGGCGGCCGCCAGCCAATACCGATTTTATTGCTTCTTATTTGTTTTCCAAATAGGTTGAAGCGGTCAAGGGACCAGATCCATGGCCAGCGGCCGCCTATCCACCAGAAAACTCCGATATTTCATTGAAACCGCCAGAGCCGGCAGTTTCGTCGCCGCCGCCCGTGCCCTCAACATGTCCCAGCCGGCGCTCAGCCTGCAGATCAAGCAGCTCGAAGACGAACTGGGCGTCGAACTCCTCAGCCGGCAATCGCGGCGGATCGCGCTGACACCGGCCGGCGAGGATTTCCTGCGCCACGCCGAGGCGGCCATCGAGGCGATCCGGCGCGCCGAGGCGAGCGTCGAGAAGTACCGCACCGACAAGACCAGGCAGACGATCAATCTCGGCCTCATCCCGACGATCGGCAGGGCCATTGTTCACGAGCTGCTGGACAACTCCGACCAGCTCGGCATCCGCTTCGCCCTGCGCGAAGGCCTCGGCAACGAGCTGCTGAATGTCGTCCGCAAGGGCGAACTGCAAGCCACCTTCTGCTACGACCCGCAGCCAAGCGATGGCTACACCGTGCATCCCTTGGTACGCGAATATCCGGTTCTCGTCTGCCGCAAGGGCCTGCGCGCCGCCGATGCCGCGCCGATCGCCATCACCGACCTGCCCCGCTTCCCCCTTATAATCGGCGGCACCACCAACGCCAGCCGCATGGTGCTGGAACGCCTCGCCACTGACCACGCCCTCCGCCTCGACATCCGCTACGAGGTGCCGGCCACCTCGCTCCACCGCGAAATCCTGCTCAAGGAAGACGTCTACTCCTTTGTGCCGCAGGGGCATTACCTGGCGGACCTCGAAGCCGGTACCCTGGAGAAGCACACGCTCGACCCGCCGGTGGAGCAGATGCTGGCGCTGGTGGTGAGCAATCGGTTAGAGGCTGCGGTGCAGAGCACGGTGCTGGGGTTGATCAAGGCAGCAATCGCGCGGCAGATCGATCAGGGCAAGCAGGGGTGGTTGTTATATGGAAGTAGGCAGGAAAGCATTATTCAATCGAGTTGAATACCGCGACTGAAAAACGGCGGATGACAAAGCGATGGATGCCGGCTTGGATTGGCGGAGACTAGAGTTGAAACTACGCGAATACAATTTGGAGAAGCGCCAAGGGCGGCGCATCCCGTCACCGGGCAAGTGCATCTATTGTCGCCGTGAGCCCGTTCCCCCGACCAAACTGACCGACGAGCACGTTGTCCCGTTCGCGATCGGGGCAAATACCATTATCTTCCACGACTGCTGCTGCGAGGAATGCGCAAGGACGATCCAGCGATACGAGCAGGAAGTCCTCCTGAAACAGCTAGGAAATTTCCGCCGCCAGATCGATGCTCCTAGCCGCACCAAGCCGAAAAAGCGTCCGACCCATGCCAACGTAAGATTCAAGGAAGTAGATGATAAAGGTGGTGACCTGCGGCAATTGGGCTTGCGCAGCATTCCGATAGCAAACCTCCCGCTGACACTGAGCCTCTGGAAGCTTCCCGAGCCACGCATTATGCGACCCGGTGCTACTCCCGACTGCGACCAAGGAAGGCCTTGGTATCACTGCGACGACACGGACGCTCTCCAAAGACTCTGCCGCAAGGTCGCCGAGGAGACAGGTAGCAAACACGTCGCCATGGAGATCGGCGCAGTTAACCGCAACCACTTTCTTCGCTTTCTTGCGAAGACAGCTCATGCCTATGCCGTAGCGGAACTAGGCCTTGAAGCGTTCAAGCCTAGACTGACAGATATCATCCTCAACAGAGAAGATGACATATCGAAGTATGTTGGCGGATACTATGGCCCGCCGCCTCCCGGAAGCGCCCTCGAGAATCTCGTGAACGTGCATGTCGGTCAGGCCGTTGAAGGGCCGGGAAAGGGGCAAATTGCTGTTGCTCTTCAGTTCTACCCTGCGCTTGGATCACCGACTTACAGCGTAATCGTTGGAGAATCCCAGATCGACTTAGACGAGTGCCTATTCGACCAAGGATATGACGTCTCCAGCTAAATGAACCATGGCCATGAGAGCGCTCTGAAAGCTTCAGCGCAGACCACTTGAGCAAGTGATGGCGCTGTCGGAAAGCGTTGCACGGCTTGAGCCATCTCATCCTTAATACCTTTCCACGGAGATAGCGTAGCCACAACAGCGCGACGATGCGATTAAGTCAATGCCGTAGCATCTACTCGCCTACTAGGCGTTCGTGCTTGCTCAGAAAGGCTCAGCGACAGCCGCATGCCCGCTCCTCTACATCTTCGGCAGGTCATCCTCCAGCTTGATGACCTTCGCGGCGTTGAGTGACACCATCTTGCGGATGTCCTGGTCCGTATAACCATGATCGAAACAGATCTTGATGGCGCGGCGGAAGGATTCCAGCGGGTGGAAGGCGCCTTTGCCGACCTGCCCGAGGTCGGAGCAGAAGATCGTCTTGTCGATGCCGGCGGCGTCGATGTGCTTCTTCAGGTCATCCGCCGTGGCGTGCTGAAATTTTGAGCCTTCAAGGAACATCGACAACGAGTGTTCCACATAAGCGCCCATGGCGGAAATGCCGGCGACGTCATTGAGCGAGGCATCGATGATCTCTTCCGGGTGCGTCAGCATCATGCGCTTGACGCCGCGCTTCTGCGCCTCCTCGAAGACTTTCCAGGTCTCGCTGATGTGCAGATGGCCGGCGGCCAGCACGATGTCGGTGCGGGCCACCACGTCGAGGATTTCCTTCACGTCGTCGCGCACCTCGCCGGCCTCGGTCATGATGGGGATGATTTTCGCCGGGCGGATCTTGTCGGTCGAGGCCGGATGGGTGCGGCCCGAGGCCTTTTCCCAGCGGAAATGATTGGCGGCGGCGAGCGTCGGCAGAAAGCAGATCTTGCCGCCCATCGCCGCCGAATGCTCCACGGCATAGGGGTTCAGCCCGACGACGTTGTTCAGCACGATCGACGAATAGACTTTCGTTGTCAGCTCCGGGTTATGCTTGCGGATCATCCACGAGGTCATCACGCCGGAATAATCGTGATCCTTGGTGACGATGGCGGCAAGGCCCGCCTTCGAGCAGTCGCGCGCATATTCGAGATGGTCGAGGCAGCGGCTGGCGATGGAGGGGCCGGTGTGAACATGCGGATCGATGGCGCCGACGAGCAAGGCGTCGATGCGCCGTTCGGTCTCCGCATCATATGTCTCGCGTGCGGGATCGTAGAGGGGGGCTGTGCTGGTCATTGCGTTTCCTTTCACGCGGTTTTGGCGACAAGGGCATCGAACTCGCCGCGTGTTTTCAACGCGGCACTGCGCAGGAACCCCTGGTCGGACGAGACGATGAAGGCGCTGACGCCGAAGGCCTGCCATTGTGCCGCCTCGGCCGCATTCGCCACCATGATGCAGATGCGCTTGTTGCCGGCGCGCGCGGCGGCGATGATCTTTTCCGTCGCGCCCTGCACGCGCGGATCGCCATAGCCGGTGGCGCCCAGCGCCACGGTCAGGTCGCCACGGCCAATGAAGACGCCGTCGAGCCCGTCGATAGCCATGATCCCGTCGAGGCGATCCAGCGCTTCGGCATCTTCGATCATGGCGATCACCACGGTCTCCGCATCGCGCCGCTCGACATGTTCCCATACGCCGGTCGCGCCGAAGCCACCGCCACGATTGGTGTTCGAATAACCGCGCTTGCCGCCACGATAGCGGCAGCAGGCGACGATCTCCCTCGCCTTCTCCGCACTGTCGACATGAGGCGCCAGAATGCCGGTCGCGCCGTCATCGAGCACGGCGAGAAGTTTCGCGGCGGTGGGCTCCGACACGCGCACGATGCCCGCCGTTCCCGCCGCCCTGGCGCCGAGCAGCGCCTGGTCGATGGTGCCCCGGTCGAACGAGCTGTGTTCCTCGTCGATGACGACGAAGTCGAAGCCGAGACTGCCGATGACCTCGCTGGTGTGGCTGGTCGGTGTCTTAATGAAAGTGCCGAGCAGGGTCTCGCCGGCGCGGAACCGCGCGCGGAATTTCGAGGGGTGCGGACGCTCAGACATTGGCAACTCCCAGCATAGCTTTCACTTCGAGATATTCTTCAAAGCCGAAGACGCCGAACTCCCGCCCGTTTCCTGATTGCTTGTAGCCGCCGAACGGCAGACTGCGGTCGAAGCCGGCGCCGTTCAGATAGACGCGCCCTGCCCGGATGCGCTTGCCGATGGCGCGGGCGCGTTCGACATCGTCCGACTGCACGAAGCCCGCGAGGCCGAAGGGCGTATCGTTGGCGATCTCGACCGCCTCGTCTTCGCTGTCGTAGCTCATGATCGAGAGCACCGGCCCGAAAATCTCCTCCCGCGCGATGCGCATCCGTGGCGTCACGTCGCCGAACACGGTCGGGCGGGCGTAATAACCGCGGTTGAGGCCGGGCGGACGGCCGGTTCCCCCCGCGATCAAGGTCGCGCCCTCGTCGATGCCCGATTGAATGAGCGCCTGCACCCTGTCGAACTGCGGCTGGCTCACCAGCGGCCCCATCGTGGTCGCGGGATCGAGCGGATCGCCGAGGCGGATGGTTTCGACCGCCGCGCGCGCCGCCGCGAAAGCGATATCGCGGGCAGCGCGCGGGATCAGCATGCGCGTCGGCGACTGGCAGTTCTGGCCGCCGTTCGTGTAGCAGGCATGCACGCCTTCGCAGACGGCGTTGCGTATGTCCGCGTCGGCAAGAATGATATTCGCCGATTTGCCGCCGAGTTCCTGGGCGACACGTTTCACCGTATCGGCGGCGAGTTTGGCCACCCGGATACCGGCGCCGGTCGATCCGGTGAAGGACACCATGTCGATATCGGGATGGGAGGCGATCGCCTCGCCGACCGTGGGACCGTCGCCGTTCACCAGATTGAAGACACCGGCCGGCATGCCGGCCTCGTGCATGATGTCGGCGACCAGCAGCGAGCTCAGCGGCGCGATCTCGCTTGGCTTCAGGACCACCGTGCATCCGGTGGCAATCGCCGGCGCCACCTTGGAGGCGACCTGGTTCAACGGCCAGTTCCAGGGCGTGATCAGCCCGCAGACGCCGATCGGCTCGCGCAGGACGATGCCGGCGCCATGCCTTTCCTCAAACCGGTATGAGGCAAGGACGCGCGCGGCTTCCTCGAAATGGAACAGGGCGATGGTCGCCTGCCGTTGCGTCGCGAAAGTGATGGGCGCGCCCATTTCCAACGTCATCGCGCGAGCGAGATCAGGCAGACGCGCCTTCATGCCCCCGATGATCCGGTGCAGCAGGGAAAGCCGCTCTTCCACGCTGGAGATGGAATAGCTGGCGAAAGCGCGGCGGGCCGCCGCGACGGCGCGGTCGACATCCTGCTTCGAGCCAAGGCTGACCTGCGCGAAGGCTTCCTCCGTCGCCGGATTGATCACCGGCAGCGTCAAGGCAGTGTGCGGGTCGCGCCAGGCGCCGTCGATGTAGAATTTCAGGCTGTTCATCTAAAGGTGCCTTCCCTCGTCGACCGGCACCACGATCCCCGTCGAACTGGTGAGGTTGACGATGCAGGCGATCACCGTCCTGGCCACGTCGTCGGGCGTGGTGATGTGCGCGAGCGGCAGGCGTTCCGCCGTCTTCTGCAACTGCTCATGGGTGCGGCCGGGCACGAAATCCGTATCGACGCCGGCCGGCGACACCGAGAAGACGCGGATGCGCGGCGCCAGGACTTTCGCGAGCGCGATCGTCAGCGCGTCGACGCCCGCCTTCGCCGCCAGATAGGCCAGGCTGCTGCCGATGCCGGTGCGCGCCGCGATGGAGGAAATGTTGACGATAGCCGCCCCGTTGCCGCGCTCCAGCAGCGGGCGGAAGGCGCGCACCATCGCGAAGGGGCCGCGCAGGTTGATGGCAACCGTCCGGTCGAAAATGGCGTCGGTCAGTCCGTCGAGATTGTTGGCGGCAACCGGCACGGTAGCGCCGCCGTTGTTGACCAGCGCATCGAGCCGCCCGAACCGGGCCTGTATGGCAGCGGCAGCCTCGGCGATGGACGCTGTGTCATCGACGCCGATGCGCAGACAGAGATGTCCGTCGCCCGGCAGTTCGGCGACCACTGCTTCCGCCTGGTCGCGACGGCTGTTGTAGCCGACGATGACGGTCGAGCCGAGAGCGGCGAGACGCGCCGCCGTGGCCTTGCCGATGCCGCTGCCACCGCCGGTGACAAGCGCGATCCTGGGATGGGACAGTGCCGGAACCTCGAGACTGGTCATCGACATGCTCTCAGCGGCTCTCGGGCATCGGGTAGTCGTCGGCATTGAGCACCCATCCCGGCTTCATCGAGAAATCGAGACGCGGCGGCGAGAACAGGTCCACCATCTGGTTGAGGCCGGAACCGATCGAGCGCGAGGTATGCACGGTCGGCGGCGGGATCACCGTCAGCGACGGCGCGCCGCACTGGGCATGCTCGTCGTCACGCCAGATCGCCATGTCCGGCGTCCACGGCCAACGGATGTCGTGGATATAGTCCCCGTCGAGCACCAGCGATCCCTGCTCGAAATCGTCGTGATGATGGGGCGACAATTTGGATGTGTCGCGCGCGCCCATGCGAGGATCGAGATAGTTGATCATCAGGGTCGTGCATCTGAAGATGCGGCCGAAGCGGCCGCTGTCGCCGCCGACGTCAAGGCTGTAGGCCCGCACCTTGAAACCGTCCTTCGGCGCCGGCCATGGCTGGAATGGCGGAATGTTCGGCGGCGCGCTCGCATAGGTCGCGGCATTCTCGCATTTCGCGGCGAGATCCGCCGATCGCGTCGAGAAGATGCGGATGATGCGCCCGCCCGTCGGCACCCGCACCGTGCTGTCGCCCGGCGGCACGAAGACGATCGAATAGGGTTCCACGGCTGTCGTGCCCGCCGGCGTCTCGATTTCGACGCGGACGTCCTTGTCCGGGACGATGATGGCCCATTCGTCGACCTGGCCTTTGCGCGTGAACGCGCCGCCCTGCTCGGCCAGCGTGTAAGCGACCAGGAGATTGGCGCCGCGCCCATACCAGACCCGCCCGTTCGCGTCCGCCTCCTGCGGCGGCGTGTCATAGAAGCGGCAATAGCTTGCGGGCGAGAAGGCGGTCGGCATGGCGGTTGCCCTGGCCACGGGAGCAAGCGACGAGCGAGGATCCTGAGCCGTGTACATGTCCCTGTCCTCCCTCGATCCGGCCCGCAGGCCCACTGCCCTCTTGCCAAACCGGGCGTGGGGCAGCCACTGTATTTCGAGAACGTTCCACCATGCGGAATAGACCTATGCAGCAGCCTGCCACGGCCCCCGACCCCAACGTCCAGTCCGTCACCCGCGCGCTGGGTCTCCTGGCGGAGATGAACCGCCAGCGGGTAACGACGATCCGCCAGCTTCACGCCGCGACGGGCTTGCCGAAGTCGACCATCGTACGGCTGCTGGGCACGCTCGCCGCCGCCGGCTATGTCGCCAACGACAAGCGCCAGGGCGGTTATCAGGTGACGTCGCATGTGCAGTCGCTGAGCTGCGGCTATCACGGCGATCCGCTGGTCGTGGAAGCGGGACGGCCGTGGGCCGTCGAATATACGCGCCGGCATCGCTGGCCCATCGCGATCGCCGTTCTCGACCACGATTCCGTCCGGGTGCGCTGCAGCACCATCCCGGACAGCCCGATTTCGCCCTTCCACGGCACGGTGAACATGCGATTGCGGCTGCTGACGCGCGCGCTCGGCCGCGCCTATCTGGCCTTCTGTCCGCCGACGGAACGCGACATGCTCCTCGCCATCCTGAAATCGTCGTCGCATCCCGAGGACGCCGGGGCGCGGAATCGCGCCTCCGCATTGAGAATCCTCGAAGCCACGCAGCGGCTCGGCTATGCCCAGCGCGCGCCCGGCGTGGAGCCCCGCTCCTCGTCGACGATCGCCGTGCCGATCAGGCGCGGCGACAGCGTGCTGGCGTCCGTCGGCATGACCTATTTCAAGTCGGCGGTCTCTGCCCATGATGTCGCCGGCAGCTACGTTCCACTGATGCACGAGCTGGCGCGCAATATCGAAAACAGCATGACGGCGCTTCAGCGTTAGCGGCGGGCGATCATTCCGTATTGCGGAACGCTCGCGAATTTAGCCTGCCGGCGCTGAACTTCGCCCTACACTGCCGGCCGTCATGAGCGCAGCGCCGGATGGCGGGGGCTCAAGTGATCGGGAGGGAATACCATGCACAAGATCGTGCGCTCGGGCCTTGCAGCCGCCGCTGTTGCATCCGCATTTCTCAGTTCGGCCTGTTTCGCGCAGCCGTCAGCCTGGCCGACGCGGCCGATCAAGCTGGTGATCCCGTTCGTCGCCGGCGGCGCGGCCGACCTCATCGCCAGGGCCTTCGCCGACCGCGCAGGCGCCGCGCTCGGTCAGTCCGTCATCATCGAGAACCGCGGCGGCGCGGGCGGCAACATCGCCGCCGCCGCGGTCGTGCGCTCCGACCCTGACGGCTATACGCTGTTCTTCGGCTCGACCGGCCCCGCGGCCTTGAACTCGCTGATGTACAAGCACATGACGTTCAATCCGCTCACCGATTTCACCCCGATCGTCATGATCGGCAAGACGCCGGTCATCATCGTCGCACGGCCGCATGCGCCGGTCAAAACCCTGAAAGACCTGATCGGTTACGCCAAGGCCAATCCGGGCGAACTGGCGGCCGGCTTCCCCGGCAGCGGCACGCTCGGCCATATCACCGGCGTGCTGTTCGGCCAGCGCTCGGGCGCCGATCTCAAACACGTCCAGTATCGCGGCGGCGGCCCTCTGATCACCGATCTCGTCAGCGAACATCTCGACATCGGCATGGACGCTGTGACGCCTTACGTACCGCAGGTGCAGGAAGGAAATCTGGTGGGCCTGGCCGTCACCAGCGCCAAACGGATGAAGGAGCTTCCCAATGTTCCCACTGTTTCAGAGGCAGGCCTGCCAGGCTTCGAGGCGTCCGTCTGGTATTGTTTGCTCGCGCCCACTGGCGTTTCCCCGGACATCGTGACGAAATTGAACCAGGTCTCCAACGACTTCATCAATGCCGAGGGAACCGCGGCGCTTTTTGAAAAGCTCGGCGTCATTCCCGCCGGCGGTTCGCCCCAAGAGCTGAAGCATTTCATTGCCAAGGAAGTGGAAAGCTGGGGGCCGGTCATAAAGGCCGCGAAGATCGAGTTCTGACCGAAACAACGCCAAGGAGGAGGTTGTCCTGGCACAAAAACGCACGATCCTGACATGCGCCGTCACGGGCAACCTGACGCGGCTCGACATGAACCCCGCCCTGCCCTGCACGCCCGAGCAGATCGCCAATGATTGCCTCGCCGCGGCGGACGCCGGGGCCGCCATGGTGCATGTTCACGTGCGCTATCCGGACGGGCGTCCATCGATGGAGCTCGATCACTACCGCGAGACCGTGGAACGCATCCGCAACAGGAACACCGCCCTCATCATCAACCTGACGACAGGCCCCGGCGGCCGGTTTCAGCCCGGCGATGACAACCCCGCCATTGCCGGCCCGCGCACGAATTTCCTGACCCCGGCGCGCCGTGTCGAACATGTGGTGGCCTTGAAGCCGGACGTATGCACGCTTGACCTGAACACGATGACATTCGGTCAGGAGGTGGTGATCAACACGCCGCCGAACGTCACCAGAATGGCCGAGATGATCTATGACTCGCGCGTCAAGCCGGAGATCGAATTGTTCGACTCCGGCGACATCCAGCTCGCGCAGACCCTGTTCGAGAGCGGCGTGTTGAAGAAGCCGGCCATGGCCTGCCTCGTCCACGGCGTGAAATATGGCTTCCCGGCAACGCCCCAGGCGATGATGTACGCCATGTCTGCCTTGCCGGACCAGGTCGCGTGGACAGGATTTGGCATCGGCCGGGCTGCTTACCCCCTGCTGGCGCAATCCTGGATTCTCGGCGGCAATTGCCGCATCGGCATGGAAGACACGGTCCATATCGCCAAGGGCCGGCTGACGTCCGGCAACGCTGAGCTGATCGAGAAGGCCCGCTTCATCATCGAAGCGATGGGCGGCGAACTCGCGAGCGCGGAGGAGGCGCGGGAGCAGCTAGGTCTGCACTAGGGCTTGAACCTATCGTTCCTGCCAGGCGAGATCCAGCTTGCGCTCCATGTCCGTAAAGCGCTCGGCGCTGGCGGCGTCCTTCGTCATCATTGAAACAACGATCGTCACGATGAAGGCGAGCGGCACGCTCACCATCACGGGCGAACCAAGATCGATGACCGCGATCGGCTTCGCCAGCATCTGCATCTGCACGAGCGGCGAAAACCACAGCATGACCAGCGAGCTGATGAGACCGGTCAGCAATCCGCTGACAGCGCCGGCATAAGACAATCCGCGCCAGTAGATCGCCAGGACAAGAGACGGAAAAATCGTGCTTGCCGCGATCGTGCCGGAGAGCGCCGACAGGATGAAAATGTTCTGGCCTTCGACCAGAACGGCAAGGGCGATACCGCCGATGCACAACAGCAGGGCGGCCAGGCGCGCGGCGAAGAACTGTTCGCGTTCGCTCGCGCGATTGCCCCGTACGACGCCGCCCCAGAAATCATGGGCGAGTGCCGCCGAGCCTGCCAGAAGAATCCCGCACACCGCCGCAAGGATTGTCGCGAATGCGATGGCCGCGACAAGGCCGAGAAAGATCGGGCCGCCGTAATAATTGGCCAGCAGCGGGATCGCCATATTGCCGCCCGCCTCCGCAGCGCGGATCGCCTCCGGTCCGATCACCGCCATAATGCCGTAGCCGATGAAGGCCAATCCGATCGACGTAGCCCCTACGATGACGGACGCATAGAACATCGAGCGGCGGGCGGCGCTGGCGTCCGGGACAGTGTAAAAGCGCAGCAGAACCTGGGGAAGGCTCGCGACGCCCAATGTGCTGGCAATGGCCAGCGAAACGAGCTGCAGCGTATTAGCCTTGCTGCTCGGCGCCAGAACGCCCTGGCCGCCCTTTTCGGTTGCGGCCGCAAGAACGGCGCCCGGATTGAAGCCGAATGTCGTCAGCAGGCAGATGAGCAGCACAAGGCAGACAAGCAGGAGCAGGATGATCTTGATCACTTGCAACCAGGTCGTGGCGACCATGCCGCCGAACATGACGTAGACGAGCATGAAGCCGCCAATCACTATGACCGACCAGGCGTAGGAAAGCCCGAACAGCAATTTGATGACGGCGCCGGCGCCGGCGAGCTGAAACGTCAATATGGAAAAAACCGCAACCACCGTGGCGAGCGCCGTCCACTTCTTGATGGCGCTATTGCCGAGCCTGTATTCGATCACGTCGGCAAATGTGTATTTGCCGAGCACCCGCAAAGGCTCGGCCAGCAGAAACAGCATGAGCGGCCACGCCAGCGTCAACGAGACAGCGAAGACCATGGCATCATAGCCGCGCAAGGCTGCGATGCCGGTGACGCCCAGGAACGCGCTGGCGCCAATGAAATCACCGGCCAAAGCCAACCCGTTCTGGCCCGCGGTGATGCGGTTTCCGGCAACGAGGAACTCCCCCGTCGACCGCGTGCGCCGTGCCGCGGTCCATGTGAGAACGATCGTCAGAATGACGAAGACGCCGAAGATGACGATAGCGCTGTTGGTCGAGCCCATGATCACTCTCCGTCGGCAAGCATGGAGCGGTCCGCGCCCCTGACGTAGATCCAGGAGAGCAGAAGCCCAAGAATGATCGCGGCCGTGCCCGCCGCCAGTCCCAACGTGAAATGGTCGCCGATCTCAGTCGCCATGAGACCAGGCGCCATCGATATGAGAGCCAGGAAAAGCCCTTCGATCAGAATGAGAATGATCAGGAACGACAGGATGGTCCGTCTGCGGGACATGCCTGCTCTGTCCGAGCGGACGTCTGACGAAACGAATTCGTGGCTCATCCCAGCCTCCCTTGAGTCTGTTCTCTTATCTTATCGGCGATTGTGATCACTTTTTATCGGCAGACACAACCTCTACTGTGATTCTGGCGGCACCCGCCCAACCCGGAACGTGCCATGGATTCTTCCCTATGTCGTAGGACGATGACCGCGGTTATTTCACCGCAAACCACTTGTCGTAGATCCGCTGATACGCCCCCTCCTCGCGCAGTTCCAGCAGCGCGGTGTTGACCTTGCGGCGCAGCGGATTGTTTGGCTGGAAGACGATGCCGTAGTCCTCCTTGCGGAACGGCGTGCCGACGAGCTGGACGACCCCCTTGCCGCCGTTGGCGGCGTAGTAGAGCAGCACCGGTGAATCGAAGACGACCGCATCGACGTCCTTGTCGGTCAGGGCCTTGTAGGCGTCCGAGATGTCGGCCATTTCCTCGACGTTGGCCCGTAGCGCCCGCAGCGCTGTCGCGGCGGTGCTGCCGCGCGTGGTCGCGACCTTCTTGCCCACCAGGTCGTCCGGACCGTTGATGCTGCCCTGGATCTGCTGCACGGTCAGCGTCGCCGACAATTGCGCCGTGTAGAACGCGACGAAGACGACGCCGGTGAACATCCACAGCAGCGCGACGATGCGGGCCAACCAGTGCCGCGGCATCTGCTCGCCCTGGGTCGCCAGCGTGCTCGCTGCCCAGAACAGCGCATGAAAGATGCCGGGATAATAGCTCTTCGACTGGACGATGCCGGAAGGATGGCGGCGCTCGAGAAACCACACCACATGGGCCGGAATGAGGACCAGCAGAGCGGCGATGCCGAGCCAGACCAGGATGGCTTTTGAGAACAGCAAGGCCATCAGGTCCCAGAACGGATTGTCGTCGCCATCCTTGGCCTTGCCGCGCACCATGATCTGCAGGCCGGCGTTGAGCATCGGCTGCGAGAATTCGAATTCGGTCTCGCGCGCCGCGGTGATCGACACGGCCGACACACCGACATCGACCTTTCCCGTGCGCACCAGATCGAGCAGGCTGCGCACATCGGGCGCCACCTCATAGGTGGTGCGCACTTGCAGCTTCTCGCCGATGGCGTTCCACAGATCGATGCTGAAACCGGTCAGCGCGTCATTCTGCTGAACCACCATGGGTGGCAGGACGCGCGTGCCGACGCGCAGCTCGCTCTGCTGGGCTCCTGCCCCGCCAAGCGTCCCGATCAGCATTGCCAAAACAAGCGCCAGCAGCCCCTGGATCCGCGCCATTATGCCCCTCCATTTCGGGGCATTTATCGCAGGATTCGGCACTCATTCATATGACAAGAGAATGAAAACCGCAGTCCTTTCGGGGAGTTGCGATTATTTTTGCGCGCTGTGATCCAAAGGCAGACATCGACGTATAGCCTATGGGGCCGCTGACATTTCCGAGCACCAAATAGTATTCCTGCCCTGTCCCGCCCGGTTCGCCGGGCGGGACCGAGTTTCCACCCTATTCCGCGAGCGCCTGTTTCAGCGCCGCCCGCCGTTCGCCGCGGTACATTTCCTTGTAGCTGCGCGGGCCGAGCGGTCCCTGCTCGACCATAACGCAGCCGAACACCGGTCCCTCGGCGTGCAGGATGTCGTCGATCTTCGCTGCGAACGAACCCATGTCCGACACGGTGAAGCGCGTACGGATGTTGGCTGCCTTCGCGTGCAGTTCGAAATCGACGTCCGGATTGGGGATCGGATGGCCGCCATTGGCCTCATAGGTGCCGTTGCGCATCACCAGATGGGTAAGGTTGCGCGGCGCGACCCGGCCGATCGTCACCAGGGTTCCCAGGTTCATCAGCAGCGAACCGTCGCCATCGAGCACCAGCACGCGGCGTTCCGGACAGGCGAGCGCAAGACCCAGCCCGTGCGAGGATGCAAGTCCCATGGCCCCGGAAGAAAAATAGTTGAGCGGCCGGTCGAGGATATCGATCCACTCCGTCGCCGAACTATAGGTGGCGACGACGATCTCGTAGGTGATGCGTGTGGCGAGCAGTTCGAGCGCCTGTCTGCGGTTGATCATGCTGCCTCCGGACGGCCGCCGATGAGAATGGCTGTGGGTTTCGACTGGGCCCAGGCTTCTTCGATTTTTGCCGAGATGGCGGGCGTATCCGCGTCGGTCTCGACGCAGGTGTGCGAAATGCCCAGCACATCGAGGATCGGCTCGATAATGCGAAGGCCGAAACGCTTTGAATCACCTGGCGCGGCGCCGGGCTCCTTGCCGAGCATGCCGATCATCATGCAGATCGGCAGCTTCTGCTCGCAGGCAACGCCGCGGATGGCGTTCACAGCATAAAGAAAGCCGGTGTACTGCACGAGGATCAGCGAACGGCGATTGCGATACGTCGATCCCGCGGCGATGCCTAGGCACTCGTCTTCCTTGCAAACCCGAATGAGCTTGAAGTCGCGATCTTTTGCGATCGGCATCAGCAGCCCGGCCGATGTGTGCTGGTCGGGAACCGACAGCACATATTCCACGCCGGCCGCCTTGATCTCGTCGATCACCCGCGCCCCGCGCAACCGCGGCGGCGTTCCAACTCTGCTTGCTGTTTCCACCTATGCCTCCCGGTTATCCTTGGAGGCTCGATCATGCCCGCGCTGCCTCTGCGCGGCCACTATCTAATTGTCAGAAAGTCATACAAAAGGGTTATGAAATTCAGGCTGCGACGGGGTAGCGCTCACGGCAGATATCTTCCGCCATTTTGACAAAGGACTTCGCCGCCGGCGACAGCGGCTCGCCCGCGCGCCGCACGACGCCGATCGGCCGTTGCATGAGCGGCGACGGCAGATCCACCGTCTTCAGCAGCCCCGCGCTCACCTCTTTCTCGACACCGAGCCTGGCGATCACGGTGACGAAATCGCTGACTTCGACGATCGACTTCAACACCGCCGGATTGCGGCTTTCCATGCGCGCGAACGGCACCGGCAGGCCTGCCTGTTCGAAATAGAGTTTGAGGCGATGCTGGTTCCAGGTATCGCCATCGGCGAAGACCCATTTCTCCGCCATCAGATCCTTCGGCTCAAAACTCTTGCGCTTCGACAGCGGATGTTTCGTGCTCATGACGAGCACCAGCTTGTCATCGAACAGCCATTGCTTGGCGAGCGTTTCGCCGGGCAATTCGTCGTAAAGCATGCCGACGACAAGGTCGAAACGCCCGTCGAGCAGATCGACGAACAGGTCCTTGTTCTGCGAGACGATGCGGACCTGCAGCTTGGGCCGCTCCTCGCTCAGGCGCACGAGGATGTAGGGCAACAGATCGGTCGCGATCTGCGGCGGCGCGGCGACCGTGAGCACGCCTTCCGTGCCGTTGCGCAGCGCCGCGATGCGGGTCTCCGCCTCCGCCATGCCGATGCAGGCCGCCTTGGCATAGCCCTGCAGGCTCTCGGCATAGAACGTCGGCTTCATGCCCCTGCTCAGGCGATCGAACAGACGAACACCAAGATGCTCCTCAAGGCGCTGGATGCTTTTGGTCAGCGCGGGCTGCGAAACATTCAGCCGTTGCGCGGCCTTGCCCAGGCTGCCCTCCTCGATCACGGCGAGCATGCTTTTGAGATGTCGAAGGTCCATGGCGGAAACTCATGCCGGTTTGAGATCCGGCGGACCTCAAGCAAGAAATAACTTTAGGCTATGAGTGAGAGGAAAACAATAACATTAACGATTTTTGGCAGTCTCAAGCCTGCGCGGTCATGCTTCCGAAGCCGAACAAGCGCTGCGGATTCCTGACCAGCACATCTTCCACCGCCCGCTCATCGGGAAGGTAGCGCAACAGCAGTTTCAACAGATCGGCATCATCGGGCATCGGCCCTCCTCGCGAGCCGATATGCGGCCAATCGCTGCCCCAGATGCACCGCTCGGGCGCCGCGCGGTAATAGGCCTTGCCGACCGGCACGGCATCATCCCAGGGGGCGCCCGCAGCGGAAATGCGGTGGCCGTTCGACAGCATAATCCAGCGATCGTCCCGCTGCAGGATGGCGCAGACCCGGCGCAGCCCTTCCTCATCAATGCCGCTGCCGCTATTCAGATGCCCCATATGGTCGAGCACGACCGGCAGATCGCAGCGCTCGATCTCGCTCTCGATTTCCACGAGCTCTCCCGGGCCGGCAAAAATCTTGATGAACCAGCCGAGCTCTTTTACCCGCGCCACCGAGCGACGAAAGCCTTCTATGCTGGGCACAACCCCGAGACGCTGCTGGAAATTGAAGCGCGCGCCACGGACACCGGCAGCGTTCAGCCGCTCAAGCTCAGCGTCCGACACGCTGTCGTCGATGATGGCAATCCCGCGAGAGCGCTCCGCCGGCAATTTTGCCAGCGAGGCCAGCAGAAGCGAATGATCTGTCTTGTAGACCGTCGCCTGCACGATCACCACCCGCTCAAGGCCAACTCGCTGATGCATGGCCATCGCGGCCGACAGCGGCGCGGCTGGAGCTTCGTACATAGGCTTGGCATGACGGATCGGGTAATTCTCGGGATCGTCATAAACGTGAATCTGGCAGTCGCAACTGCCGACCGGGAGACGCTTCGCGATATCGGCCGGCAGGCCTACGCCCTGAGTTTGCAGATCCGGCATCGCTCGTCCCTCCGCTATTAAAGATGGCTATCCCGCTTCTACCGGCAGGGCATCAGGCGCTTCAAATACTATCCTGTCTCACCTCGATAACACGCAATTATGGGCTGCTTATAATGTTTGGCTATGATTGATAGTCAAAAAGCTATTTCCACGTGATCCCTCCTCTCGTTAGTCTATTTCAAAGCGCGATCTCAGGGAGGGAGTGGATGCTGAACCGGATAATCGGTATAATTTGTGCACTGTTTGCCAGCGCCTCGGCGATCGTACCCGCCGCCGCGCAGCAATCCGTTGCCGATTTTTACAAGGGAAAGACCGTGCAGTTCGGCGTCGGCTATCCGCCGAGCGGCGGGTTCGACCTCTATACGCGCACGGCGGCCCGTTACATGGGCAAATATATTCCCGGCAATCCGAATGTCATCGTCGTCAACATGCCCGGCGCCTCCAGCTTCAACTACGTGCACTACATTCACGACATCGCGCCGAAGGACGGCACCCAGTTCGGCATGTTCGATCGCGGCCTCATCGCCAAATCCGTGCTCGACCCGAAAACCATCAACGTCGATTTCCGTGATTTCACCTGGATCGGCAGCATGAACAGCGAGCTCGGCGTCTGCGTTCTCTGGAACACCAAGAACCTCAAGTCGGTCGCCGATATCCTCAAGTATCCAGGCGACGTCATCCTCGCCGGCACGTCGAAGAACGGCGGCGGCTACGTCTATGCGGCGATTCTGCAGCGCATGTCGCCGCGCAATGTCAAACAGGTGTTCGGTTACACCGCCACCGGCCCCATGCTGGTCGCCGCCGAGAGCGGCGAGGTCGACGGCACCTGCACGATCTACAGCAGCCTCGTGACCCAATATCCCGACATGCTGCGCGACAAGAAGCTCAACATCGTCGTTCAGTATTCAGAAAAACGGCACCCCGACCTGCCCGATGTGGCCACCGCCTATGAGGTCGCCAGGTCCGACAGCGAGAAGAAAGTGATCGGCTTCCTGACGGCGGCTGAGGCGATCGGCCGCCCGGTCATCGCCCCCGCCGGCATCCCCGCCGACCGTCGCGACGCGCTGCGCAAGGCTTTCCTCGATACGCTGAACGACCCCGAATTCCGCGCCTTCGCCGACAAAGCCAGGATGGATATCGACCCTGTGGGCGGCGAAGCCGCCACCAGGATCATCGCCGATATCGCAGCGACCCCGCCCGAGGCTGTCGACCTCGCCCGCAAGCTGCTGGAATAAGGACGCGACGTGCGGAACCGGGTTGACGCGGCAATCCCTTCGGCCATAGACAGTCCGCCAAGCGTCGGGGAACTTAAGCGTTCGCGCCGGTCTCCTCGCCGATGCCGATGGAAATACATTCGTTCCGTCAGGCGGATGGAAGGGTGGCCGAGTGGTTTAAGGCAGCGGTCTTGAAAACCGCCGTAGGTGCAAGCCTACCGTGAGTTCGAATCTCACCTCTTCCGCCAAACACCGCCGATTGCCCTCTATAGCGCGATATTGCCGCCGATCACCGCACACCCACCAATCGGCATGCAAAACCGCCGATTCTACGCTACAGCCCGATATATCTTGAGGCCGCAACGGCAACTTCCGACCTCGATTACGGTCGTTTATCGTTGTGAATGACTTTCCCTTAAAGCGGACGATAGGATGGCTAAAAGTGTCGCATGTTTTGGGATTTTGCGACGGAGGGATAGTAGCAAGGTGGTAGCGTGATGAGACGATCTTTTATTGCGGGGCTCTTAGGCTTCCTCGGCTTGGATAAAGCGACGGCAGAGCAGACACATGTTCCAGTGCCCTCCATCACGACCCTGACGCCGCTTCGCCTGCCTGCTGACACCGACGCACGAGACTGGTTCTGGCGCATTATCGATGCATCGCTTGATGCAGATGAGGCGGCGCAGATCACCAGGTTGCGCGGGGCGCTCGATACGATGGTGGATCAGGACCTTGTTGACTTCATCGGACTGTATTGGGGCATGCATAGCGAACTGTATATGTGGCGGCTTTGGGCCGCAGCTTACCTTATGAACGGAGGATGCAGTGATGACGGCTTTATCGACTTCCGCGCGTGGTTGATCGCGCGGGGGCGTGTAGTAACAGAGCGTGCAGTGACTGATCCCGATAGTCTCGCCGACCTAGGGGTCGAAATGGATAGCGCGTCATTTGAACAATTCGGCTATGTTATGCTCGACGCATTTCGGGCGCGATCGGGCGGGGTATACCCGGCATTCAGGAGTGCCACAGGACCGCACGAACCCGTCGAACCCGACTGCCACTTCGACTTCGACGATGAGGGGCAGATGCGTCAACGTTTGCCTCGGCTCTCTGCTCTATACCTGTGACCAGCGACAAAAATCGCTTGCCTTAGCAGCTTGGACGACCGCTTCAGACGCGAGCGGTATTCTCGTCGCGGAAATCCTAATTCGCATGACAAAAACTCGGGCGCTGATTCTTCAGACGAATTTCTGTCGCAAAAGTCAGGTGCTAAAGTCTATCTTATGACCGATTTCTACGACAGCGATCAGAATGGTCGGCGCGCTCTTCGCCACCTTGAAACCGGCCAGTCCGCTCCCCCTTTCGAGCCACTCGGGTAATTCTATTTAGGAGGGCTGTGGAGGGGTATAGAGTAGGTATAGTTCTCTGTTTCATCGGCTTCGGCCCGCCAGCCTGCCAATTGCCGCGCTGGCGGGTGGTTGTGCGGTCCGCGCGACCAAGCCCTTCAGGATGTCGGCGTGTTCCGGGCAGCGACAAGCGCGTTGAAGCCGACCCATCCCCAGTAAACGCGATGATGAACGATGAGGCCGCCTGCGACATCCATGACTTCGACAAGGTCCACCTGATCGCCCTCCGGCGTCTCGCGCGGATATTCCCAAGTCAACTGTCGTCCGTTCGAGAAAAATACGCCCGTGCGATACCAACGGCCGAGCTCGTTACCGAGCTTGCGCAGCCCGGCCTCGAAGAACGGTCTGATCTCGCTCTTCCCTCTGAGAACGCCGTCATGTCGATCATTCAATGTCGCCAGGATCAAAGGGGTCTCGAGGATCGCATCTTCAATGTAGAGCGCCATCAGGCCATCAAGATCGCGGTCCCGGATCGTTTCGTGCCACCTCGTATAGATATGACGGATTTCGGTATCAGTGTTGTCGGTCATCGGCTAATCCCATTGCGAATATCAGATGGTGGGAATCTAGCGCGGTCTCCGGGCCGGATGCTTCGACACGGATCGAAGAATACGGTCATTCCCGGTGTCGCGTTGTCAGAGTGGCTTTGCGGGATGGGCAGACAGTTAGAGAGCAAATGAGGCCAGCATGAAAAAGCAAGAGTTGGAAGCAATCCTCGGCGCCGATGACCTGGACCCAATCGAGACGCATCTCCATGCCGTCGCGACCGAACCGAAATTGCCGGGATTCGCCATTGGACAATGCGCGGTCAGATTTGAAGAGGCGGGGCCTGCGCTGCGGGACGTGCTCACGAGGGCGGCCGATGGCGAAACGCTGTCGGAGGGCGACAAGAACCTGCTTTTTCGAGGCGTATATCTTCTTGGCGCGGCCCGCGATCCTCTTGCCTGCCAGCCGTTGCTACGTCTGCTGCGCCATCCGCAGGACGAACTCGACGAGCTTTTTGGCGATGCCAAGACCCAAGGTATGCCGAAAATTCTGGCCGGCGTGTTCGATGGCAATGCCGAGGCTCTGTTCAATCTTATCGCCGACCGCAGCATCAACGAATACGTGCGTCATTCGGCTCTGGCCGCGGCAACATTTCTGACCTGGGACGGTCGCATCGAACGCGACCAAATGCGACGTTTTCTTGAGCAATTCGCCGACGAAAGGCTGGCCGCCGACGAAGACTACGTCTGGATCGGGTGGGTCGAAGCGATAGGCTTTCTAGGCTTGCGTGATCTGGCGCCGCGCGTTCAAGCCGCCTGGAATGAAGGTCGTGTCCCCGACGGCATCATGGAGTGGAGTGATTTTGAGAACGATCTTCGCGATGCCCAAGAAAGGCCAGGGGACATCAACCGGTTGAAAGACCAGAATATGGGCTACGTTGACGATGTGCTTGAGGCCCTGGAATGGTTCCCCGATTCCGACGACGAAGACGATCCGCCGATCCGGCCGCAAACGGGATGGGGCTTCAGGGAGACTGTAACGAACCCCATGCGCAATGTCGGCCGCAACGACCCCTGCCCCTGCGGCAGCGGCAAGAAATTCAAGAAATGCTGCCTCGCGAACTGAGCTTACTGTCAGCCTTCGGGGTTGTCGCCGGTCTTCAGCATCAGTGGCGGAATGGCGGCGACGAGAATGGCAAGCCAAGGATGTTCAAAAGGCGGCGCGGCGGGGTCACACACCGCCGCCGCACAAGAGCGGATTTGCTTCGGTAGAAGGCTTCCCTGTGAGGTGACGGTCGCGAGGGCCGGCAAATGGACTGATTCCGACCCTCACTCCCATACCGGCCGGGATCAGCCGGCTACTGGCGTGTTGAGAAGCTGCTGCTCCCAAAGATACGCGATGCCGCTACCGCCGAAGTGCTGGATGAGAATCTCCGTCAGCTCCTCAACATGCTCGGTGCGCGCCCAATCGCGTTGCCATTCGCCAGCGAGCGCCATCACGGTCATCACGTTCGCGCCGGCCGAGATCATTCGCTGGATGGCAACCTCGTGAGACTCCTTCGAAATCCCGCCCGACGCGTCGGTGATCACGGTCACGTCCCAGCCTTCGCCGGTCGCCTGGATCACGGGCATTGCGACGCAGACCTCGGTCCACAGGCCGGCGATGATCAACTGCTTGCGGCCGGTCGCCTTGACGACGTTCACCACATTCTCGTCCTGCCAGGTGTTCACCCAGGTGCGATCGATGACTTCCTGGTCAGGAAATACGTCGATGATCTGCTTGAAGAGAAGTCCACCGCGCGCCGCGATCACGCTGGTGAGAATGGTCGGAACATTGAAGGCTTTTGCCAGCTTCGCCAGCGCGGTCGTGTTGTTGACCACCATGTGCGGATCATGGCTGTTCAGGTTCGCGAGTTGATAAGGCTGGTGATCGATCAGAACGAGGACCGAATCTTCGGGGCGAAGCAGCGAATTGAGGCCGTTACGAAGGGTCATCAAGACTTCCTTTCTCTATGGGCGGCGATGGGTTCATGGGAGACATGCGCCAGCGGGCGACGTTGCCGAAGCGCAATTTGCTGTTCCCTTTGGCGGCGCGATAGCGCCATAGTTGGGTAAGCAGCGTCGCGAAATAAGGAACGCCAGAATGGACATCGAGGACCTGCAGACATTCGTTGCCGTAGCCGATGCCGGGGGCGTATCGGCCGCCGCACGCCGGCTCGGTGTCTCCAAGTCAATTGTCAGCCGGGCGCTCTTTCGGATTGAAGCCGAGCTTGGCATTCAGCTTCTTGCACGAACGACGCGCGGCGCCGCACTCACGGAAGCGGGAATTACGTTCAGAGATCATGCGGCCAGAGCCAGCGCCGAGATCGATACCGCCAGGGAAACGATCCTCCCAGCCGGTGATCTGCGCGGTCGCCTGAGGGTTGCGATGCCGCTTACTTTCGGCCCAACCCACTTCGCGCCCGTGCTCGCGAAAATGGCGCGCCGGCACCCGCAGCTTCACATTCATACCTCCTACAGCGATCGCTTTGTCGATCTCATCGCAGAGGGCTTTGATTGCGCGATTCGGAGCGCCTACCTCCAAAACTCAAATCTGATCGCGAAGCGTGTCGGGCCGATCCATGGAAAGCTTGTCGCCAGCCCGGACTACATCAATGCACACGGGTCACCCGAGACTCCGGACGAACTCGTCACCCATCAGGCTCTCATGCAGGGAACGGAAGCCTGGCAGTTCATGGATGGCGGCAAGATTGTTGCGGTCCAACCGCAGGGCAAGTTCAAGGCCGATAGCGCCACGGCGCTTGCCGCCGCTGCGGCGGCGGGTCTCGGCATCGCCTGGCTTCCCGATTGCGTCACATATGAATATGTGACCTCCGGCGCATTGGTTCCCATCATGACACGCTATCCGGTCCCTCCGGGGGCCGCGTATGTCGTACGCCCGCCGGGTCAGCATCCCACGCGGAAAGTACGGGTGCTCACCGAAATGCTGACTGAGTATTTCAAACGGAACCCGGAACTTTGGGGTCTCGACGGCTAGAGCTTTTTCGGTTCTGATGGAATCAGAACCGAGCTCTAGGTTTTTGTTTTGACGCATTTTCTTCACGCGAACCGGCAGCCACTTCGCTCGAAAATGCTCTAAGACGCGAACGGTGCGAAGCCTCGTCAGGAACCTGCATTCGACGGCCACTCTAGCGAGGAGCCGAACTCGACCGCGCCCGCGGTCGGCCTTGCCCTGTTCGTCGGCAATCGTTTTGAGATCAGGGATAAGTTGGATGGCCCTGTCGTATGTCACATGGTGCGGCATACGATTTCGGTCTCGACCTCGCGTCAGACAGCCATGCGCGGCGAACAGGTGTGCAGTCATGTGGCCGCTCTTGCATAAACCGCCCAAAATTGCTCATTTATTGGGCAGATAGTCCTGCTGCCGCGTCTGTCGCGTTTCATTTGCTGGCGGCTATTTCCTTGACGCGGTCGCCATATGACAAAAGCCTTTGCTGCAATTAACCACCAGAGCCGCCTGATTCTGATCGGCGCCGCCACGCTCCTCTTCATCGGCATGGGAATACGCCAGAGCTTTGGACTGTTTCTGGCGCCGGTGACCAAAGACCTTGGACTGACAGCCTCCGACTTCACGCTTGCGTTGGCCATCCAGAATGCCGTCTGGGGCCTCGCGCAGGCGTTTGTAGGCGCCTTCGCCGACCGCCATGGCTTGCGTAAAACCATGCTTGCAGGCGCCGCGGTTTACGTCGCCGGACTTGGAGTCATGGTGGGTGCGCATGGCGCGACCGCGTTGCTCATTTCCGGTGCGTTGACCGGCATTGCGCTTGCCTGCACCGCGACGTCGCTGACGATTACGGCCTGCGCCCGCGCTGTTTCCCCCGCCCAACGCAGCATGGTGCTTGGCGTCGTCTCCGCTGTCGGCTCGCTTGGCACGCTCGCAGGCCCGCTCACCACTCAGGCCATCCTTGTGCACGAACCCTGGCAGCTCGGAATACTGCTCTTTCTGGTGTTGTCACTTGCGATGCTTCCAGCGGCATTTCTTGCCGGCGGCGCCGACAATATTCCGCAGCCGACGACAGTGGCCCGCGCCTCGATGAGCGAGGTGCTTGGGTCAGCCGTCCGCAACCGGCAATTCCTGGTCATGTCCGGCGCCTATTTTGTCTGCGGCCTCAATCTGATGTTTCTCACGACACACCTGCCGTCTTATCTCGCACTTTGCGGCCAGGACCCCATGCTGAGCGCATGGACGCTGGCGGTAATAGGCGGTGTCAGCGCGGTTGGCTCCCTTGTCACCGGCTGGCTTGGCGGACGCTACCCCAAGCATGTTATTCTTGGATCGGTCTACATTCTGCGTTCGGTCATGATTGCGGCCTATTTCTCGCTGCCACCGACATCGGCGAGCACCCTCCTCTTTGCCGCCGCCATGGGGCTCCTATGGTGGCCTGGTCTCGCCCCCCTTACCGCCGGCATCGTCAGTGAGGTATTCGGCACGCGATACATGGCGACGCTGCTCGGCATATCATTCGTTGTGCACCAGATGGGCTCGTCACTCGGGACGTGGGGCGGCGGTTTGATTTTCGACATGACGGGTTCCTACGATCCCGCCTGGCAGCTCGGGTCTGTGATCGGTGTCACCGCCGGTCTCATCCAGCTTCTTTTCGGCGGCCCGCCCCGCAGCCGTGAGACGCGGTCCACCCAATCGCTCTCGCCCGCATGAAGCGGTCACGCACGCGAGCGCAGTGACGTACTCACACCGTCCGGTCCCGCCCTGCTCCCATCCCGAATGCCGCCTGGATGAGGCCGGCGATCGGCACCAGCATCAATGGCACCTGCCAGCCGTGCGTGACGTCATGCAGATAGCCGAAAATCAGCGGCCCGGTCGAGGCCAGCAGGTAGCCGATCGATTGGGACATCATCGACAGCGAGGCCGCATCATAGGCATTGGCGCTGCGCAGGCCGATGAAGGCCACCGCCAGGACGAAGCAGCCGCCGCTGCCGAGGCCAAGGAGGACGATCCACAGATAAGCCAAATCGGGAAACAGCAGCAGCCCGATCACCGGCATCGTGCCCATCAGTGAGGCCAGGACGACCATCAGCCGCTGGTCCCGCGCCCGCTTCAGGAACGGCGACATGGCGAGGCCGACGAACAGGGACAGGATCTGGAAGATCGTCATCATGAAGCCGGCGGCGTCGGCGGAATGACCGGCATCCTGCATGATCGCCGGAAACCAACCGATCGTCACATAGAACACCAGCGACTGCAGACCCATGAAGAAGGTGACCTGCCAGGCCAGCGGCGACCGCCACACCGCCGCCGGCGCGGCAACGCGCGCGCCTGTCCTCTCCGCGCTGCAGCGCATCGCCAAGGGCAGCCAGAAGAGAGCCGCGGCAGCGGCAGGGATCGCCCAGAGCCTCAGCGCCGAATTCCAGCCGCCCGGCAGCCAATGCGACAACGGCACCGCCAGCCCAGCGGCCAGCGCCGAGGCGAGGCCCATGCACATCACGTAGATGGTGGTCAGCGCCTGCACGCGCTCCGGATAGTCGCGTTTGATGAGACTGGGCATCAGCACATTGCCCACGGCGATGCCGGCCGCCAGCACCACCGATCCGCCAAACAGGGCCGTGACGGAGCCTTGCGACCGCAGGAGAATGCCCACCGCGAGCAATGCCATGACGGCGGCGAGCGTGCGCTCCATACCGAACCGGCGCGCGAATTGCGCCAGCGGCGAGAACAGGGCGAAAGCCAGCAGCGGCAGGCTGTTGAGGACGCCGGCGGCCGTCGCCGACATGCCCACGCTCGCACGGATGTTTTCCAGCAATGGTCCGACGCTCGTCAGGGCGGGCCGCAGATTGATCGTCAGCAAAATGAGCGCGAGGAGTGGAACGGCCTGAGTGACGCCGGATGTCTGTTTCATTTTTAGGCAGTTTGAACGATCGGAGGGCGACGCAACCCCTTTCACGGATCATCGGTTCAAGCAACCCCGGGGTCGGAACCTCTTTAGCTGCCAGACGTTTGCCCGTACGAAATCGAAGAAAGGAAAGTCCCATGGCCGATGAGCCCCGCAAGAGCGAGGATAAGCATGCGAAAGCGAAAGCGGACCGGGAGCTGACCGAAGAGCTCAAGCAGACGTTTCCGGCCAGCGATCCGCTGACGGTTACCCGCGCGCCTGCCGACAAGCAGCATTCAGACGATGCCAAGATCAAGCGGGAGACCGAACAGAAAAGGCGGTAGTACGAGAACTGCCGTTGAAACGGGGCCATCCGTGCATCGCACGGGTGGCCCCTTTTGTTTAGCCTAATGGCGCTTGAAATATTGGACGTCGCGTTCGTGCTTCTCGGCGGCCTGACGGTTGTCGAACGTGCCAAGGTTGCGGCGCTTGCCCGTACTCTCGTCCTTCTTGCGGGAATAGAGACGGTATTTCCCGGATTTGAGCTTTCGGATCATCACGATCTCCCGTTCCTTGCCTAGGCCCCGGCAACGATAGAACAGGACTTAGGTTCCGCAGCGGAGCCATGGCTGATGTCACCTGTGAGGATCGTGGCCTATTTATTTCATATCGTAATTCTTTTTCACATGACATAACCATCGGAAAACTGAGTTCCGGACCGCCAAAGGCTGCAATCCGCCCGCGAAAACGGCGTGGGCGCTCCCTTCGTCATATATTTGTCGCCGCGACTAGTCTGGCCCGTTAACCGATCCCGAGCGGCTGGGGAGGCTTGACCTCTCTCATTTGGCCGAGCAAACTTGCAGCAAACTCGATCCGAACGGCCTTATTCCGGACACGAAAGCCAGACAAATCAACCGGCAAGACGAATGTGGCTCCGCCGATTTCCGCTCGATTCTAATTAAATCGCCTCCTTTTATCGAAGGATTAACTAAACTGCCGCTCAATAACGACAGGTCTAGTTACGGTTTTCCCTTCGAATCTGTTCGAAACGGCGGCCTGTTCCCGGCTCGTTGGCCTTTTGGCCTGAGCACTCGGTGGCAAGCGTGTGCCGACGTCACAGTCGAGTCACTGAGTAGAGTTTGGATGAAAGACAGGTCTCTTCCTTCAGGCGGCATGGCTCCGCAGTACCGCCGCCCCAGGGGCCGCGGCTACCTGCCCGCGGCGGCGACATTTGCAGCGATCATCGGCGTCGCCCATTTCAGTGGGTTTCTGGATAACGGCAATACCAACTCGCAAGCCGCCCGCACCAGTCTGGACGCGCAGGCCTCGATAGAAACCAACGCCGGGCAGACCATCAACGTCGCCGTTGCCGATCTCAAGCGAATGCTGGCGCCGTCGCTGTCGTCGCGCGGCGAAGATCTGCAATTGCGGCAGGACATCACCCAGGACACGGCTCAGATCATCGTTGCCGAGTCCGCCTTCCGTCTCCCGAATGTTCCGAACGTACAGACAGCCGCCATTGTTCCAGCCCCTGAGCCAGGCAAGGAGCAGATGCGCGCCCTTCCGCTCACGACACCTGTCGAGACCGTCGCTGTTCTGCCTGACACCCCCCTCCCGACGCCCCGCCCATCCGACCTGAAATTCTCCGATCCGGCACGCATGGCGAACAAGCAGGTGCCGCTGCAACCGGTGCCCTCGCCGGTCACGCGTGTCGCCAGATCCGCGGCCGCTCCGGCGCCGGAGGCGCCTGCGGACAACCGCTCGTTCTTCGAAAAGTTCTTCAACGTCCAATCGGCTCCGTCCAACGCCCTCGCTTACGCCTCGCCGAACGACGGCATGGATCTGGCCCCGACCCGGCGTCTTTCGCCTGCCCCGGATCAGAACATTGCGGCGCTGACGGCCATCTATGACATCAGCGCCGGTGTCGTTCACATGCCCAACGGCGAAAAGCTCGAAGCCCATTCCGGCCTCGGCGACAAGTTCGACGACACCAGCGCGGTCCACATCCGCATGCGCGGCCCGACGCCGCCGGGCACTTATGATCTCAAAGAACGCGAAGCGCTGTTCCATGGCGTGCGCGCCCTGCGCATGAACCCGGTCGGCGGCAGCGGCGCCATCTACGGCCGCTCCGGCATTCTCGCCCATACCTACATGCTTGGGCCGCGCGGCGATTCCAACGGCTGCATTTCCTTCAAGAATTACGACCGCTTCCTGCAGGCCTACCTGCGTGGCGAGGTCAGACGCATCGTTGTCGTCGCCCGTCGCGGCGATCCGGTGCCCGGCGTAGCTTCCACCGGACGCAGCGCCCGCAACGGCAGCGGCGCCTGAAGCATCGCGACAGACAGAGTCGGCGCTCTATTCGGTGAGAAAATAGGCCAGCGCCGCGATCGGGAACGCAATCCCTGTCCATGAGGTCAGCGCCCAGCCGCCCTGTGCATAGGCCCATCCGCCGGCTGCCGAGCCGATGGCGCCGCCAATGAAGAATGTCGCCATGTAAAGCCCGTTGAGGCGGCCGCGAAGATCGGCGCTGAGCGTGAAGATGGCCCGCTGTCCCACAGACATGTTCGCAGACATGCCGAAATCGAGCAGGACCGCGGCCACGACAAGAAGCGCCAACGCCAGGGGCGAACCTTCGGGCGCGATACGCGTGATCAGGAACGCCGCGGCGACGCACAGCATGGCGAAGGCGGTCGCCGGGCGGCTCCAGCCGCGGTCGGCGACGCGGCCGGCGATCGGCGTGGCGATGGCGCCGGCGACACCAGCCAGAGCAAACAGCGCGATGCCGCCCTGTGACAGACGGAAGGCAGGCCCTGCGAGCAGCAGAGGCGTCGTGGTCCAGAACAGGCTGAAAGCCGCGAACAGGCAGGCATGATAGAGCGCGCGGCGCTGCAGGACCGGCGTCGTCGCGGCGAGCCGCACCATCGAAGCAAGCAAAGCGCCGTAGCTGATCGTCGACTTTGGCATGCGCGGCGGCAGAGCCCGGCTGAGGACCAGGCCAAGGACGACCATGGCGCCCGCGGAAAGAAAGAACACCGTATGCCAGGAGGACACTTGCGTAATGAAACTGGCGGCTGGCCGTGCCAGCATGATGCCGAGCATCAGCCCGCTCATGACATTGCCGACGACCCTACCTCGCACCGCGACCGGCGCCATATGCGCCGCATAAGGAACCAGGATCTGCACGGCGACCGAGCCGAGACCGATGAACAAGGCCGAGGCCAGGAACGGCAGAGCCTGCGGCGACAGGGCCGCGCCAAGAAGCCCGAAGGCGGCGATGCCGATCGCGACCAGCACGAGGCGACGGTTTTCGACGAGATCGCCAAGCGGCACGATCAGCAACAGGCCGACCGTGAAACCGATCTGCGTCAAGGTGACGATCAGCCCGGTCGCCTCGGACGAAAGGCCGAGCGAGGCGCTGATAGGCCCAGCCAGCGGCTGCGCGTAATAGATGTTGGCAGCGATAAGCCCGCACGCGGATGCAAGCAGAAAGGTCAGCCAGGGCGACAGGGTTCGCTCGTCAGCAAGGTTGTTTTTGGCAAGGCTGTCGGCATTCGAAATTGCGGTCACAGTGTACTCCGAAAGGAAACAGGCATTTCCCTCAACCGGCGGGATGGCTTGCGGCTGCACCAACGCAGCCACATGCGCCGGGATGGCTCATCTGCCTGTCCCTTCCCGATCCGTCCATCCGTAAAGGCTTCATGCCAGATGTGCGCCAACACGGCCCTTTGCGACATTTGGTCATCGGATCGCGGTCGTGTGCCGCAATTCATGCGCGTGCGAACCCGTGTGTCCCGACGCACAGTCTGGAACGCTCGTTGCGGCTATGACCAAGATGGCAGTCGCGCTAATGTTGCCGCGCGACCGTTCGGTTCGAATGCCACGGGAAAACGTCCATGACCTCGCAAGCCACAACCACATCGGCTCAACGCTTTCGTCTTGCGCTGCTCGCCAGCTCTCTCGCCGGAGGTCTCGGCGCCGCGCCGGCTTTCGCACAGGCGCCGCCGCCGGTCTGGCAGGGCGTCTACGAAGGCACGATCGGTAAAGCCCACATCATCGTGGCGATGTCTCCGTTCAGTGCGCGCTATTTCTATGCCGGCAAAGCCAACGACCTCGGCCTGATGATTCCCGACGATGGCAAGTTGACCAGTCTCAAGGAAACGCTGACACCCGATATCAGCGACGACGACATCAAAACGAAGCCGAAGCTCGTTTCCGGCATCTGGTCGCTCTCCTTCGACAAGGATACCCTGAACGGCACCTGGAAGGATCCCGGCGGCAAGAACGAACAACCAATCGCGCTGAAGCGCCTGTCGAAAGCTGACGAAGGCGCCAATAACGTCACGATGACACTCGATAACCTGGGCGTCTACGCCGCTCATTGGGTGAGCGCGGCGCCGGCTCTGGTCGCCAGCGACAAGGAAACGACGATCGGTCCGCTGGCACTCAGGAACATGCGCGATCCGTCATTCGGCGGTGAAACACCGCGCCTGGTGAAAGCGCCTGAAGGGGTCCGGATCGACGCGGTCAACGCGGGGCTTGAACGCCTGCAGCGCTATAACCGGGTGATTGATCGCGAGTGTTTCCAGGGCCTGCGCGCTTTCCGCGCGCGGACTTCCGATGAGCCAGTGAACACGATCGACAAGATCGGCGGCAAGGATGACGAAGACACAGAGGCGACGGTTCTGAAGCCGACCTTTGCCACCGACAAGCTGCTGACGCTGGAGGAATCCCACATGACCTTCTGCGGCGGCGCCCATCCCAACATGAGCCTCGGCATGTACACGTTCGATCTCAGCAACGGCGCCCTCATCACCGGGGCCGACGGCGGCGGCGACGAGTTCGACGATCTTGGCCCCAAGGGCCTCGGCCGCGCGCTCGATCTCGGCACCGCCAGCAAGCGGGCCAAGTTCGACGCTTTCTGGAAGGCCGCCATGCGCGTCGCCATCGCCGCCGATCGCAAGGCAGCGGAAAAGGGCAAGCAGGCCAAGAAGGAGGACGAGGACGACGGCGATTGCAACAAGCAGATCGAAGCCAAGCTGAAGGAAAAGCCGGTCACCATTCACGCCTATCCCACGACCAAGGGACTGGCTGTGCGGGTCGCCGACTTCCCGCATTTCGCGGAAGTCTGCGAGGTTGTCAATAACGTCAATCCGGTGATTCTACCCTACGCAGCGTTGAAGCCATTCCTGAAGCCGGACCAGACGCTCCTGCCCTGAGCAGAGCTGGCATGACATGCGCTATATGCATTTATAGCATTAAATATTTGCATTATCATATTGATGAATATATATTTTTTATATCGTGTAGACGATGATAATTCTGCTTCTTGCCATCGGTTTACCGCAGTTTTTTATCGACTTCCGGGTTGAGTTCACCCGAGCACCTGTGCCATTTGTGGCGAAAAATTATGCAATTGCACAATTTTTAACCCAGACATCAGACCGGCACAGGAAGCATTATGACAGCAGACAGCCTTCTCGATCACGCACTCGTCCGTTTGGATGAAGCCGCCGCCCATATTTCCGTCGATGCGGATGTGATCGAAAAGCTGAAGTTCGCTCGTGAGACGATGAAGGTCCGCCTCATGATCCGCATGGACGATGGATCGCGTAAGTCATTTCTCGCCTGGCGCTGCCGTTATGACGATACCCGCGGTCCGACCAAGGGCGGCCTGCGCTTTCATCCCGACGCGACCGCCGACGAGGTCGAGACGCTGGCCTTCTGGATGACCTTCAAATGCGCCGTCATGAACCTGCCCTATGGCGGCGGCAAAGGCGCGGTTCAGGTCGATCCACGCAAGCTGTCCAAGGCCGAACTCGAGCGCCTGTCGCGCGCCTATATCCAGGCCTTCGCCCGCATCATCGGTCCGGATCGCGATATTCCCGCGCCCGACGTCTACACCAATTCGATGATCATGGGCTGGATGGCCGACGAATACGCCCAGATCGTCGGACAGGCGGTGCCCGCCGTCATCACCGGCAAGCCGATGGCGCTTGGCGGCTCCCTCGGGCGCGGCGACGCGACGGCGCGAGGCGGCTACTATCTGGTCCGCCATCTGGCCAAGGAACTCGGCTTGAACGGATCGATGCGGGTCGCCGTTCAGGGCTTCGGCAATGCCGGCCAGTATATCGCAAGCCTGCTCGCCGCCGATGGCCACAAGATCGTCGCCGTATCGGATTCCGAAGGCGCCATCCAGGCGCCGGGCGGCCTCGGCATCGAGCGCCTGCTCGCCGCCAAGACCGCCGGGCGCTCGGTCACCTCGACCGCCGGACAAGCCGGCCATGCGCTCCTGCCCGCCGACCAGCTCGTGGCTGTCGATTGCGACCTGCTGGTTCCCGCCGCCCTGGAGAACATGATCCACGAGCACAACGCCGAATCCGTGAAGGCGAAACTGATCCTGGAGCTCGCCAACGGTCCGGTGACGGCGGAAGCGGACGCCATCCTGGCGAAGAAAGGCGCGACCGTCCTGCCGGATATTCTCGCCAATGCCGGCGGCGTCACGGTGTCCTATTTCGAATGGGTGCAGAACCGTCAGGGCTTCTACTGGACGATCGAGGAAATCCACGACCGCCTGCGCGCCATCATGGAACGTGAAGGCCGCGCGATCTGGAACATCGCCCAGGAGAAACGTCTTTCCATGCGCACCGCCGCCTATGTGCATGCGCTTGGCCGCCTCGCCGAGGCGATCGAAGCCCACGGCACGCAGAACTTCTTCACCAGCTGATCACAACGATCCGTTGTCCACCGGTCTGGTCCAGCCCGGCTGAACCGGACCGGAGGCTTCGCGCTTTTCATGATGAGACGTCGGCCTGTTTCAAGCGCGCCCCTGGCGCGCGTCAGTCTTGGGCGCGTTCGAACAGATCATTGCCTCGGCGACGGACACGGGCGATATCAGAGCGAGAATCCCGTCGCGCCAGGAAATGCCGATGCGATCACGGACGCAGAGAGTTTAGACGGAATGGTTGAGGTAGAGTTCGAGAATATTTACGGCGCGCCGCCGCAGGAGATCGTGGGCGCCTATGGCGCTGCCGTGCAGTTCTCGCCGCTGGTTCCCGGCGCGCAAAGCCTGGAGGACGCCGCGCCCGGCTCGCTGAACGGGTTTGCCATTCTGGCGCCGCCCGGCACAGTCGAGCGGCGCTATACGCTGGCGCTCGCCTTGCGCGCTCTGCGTCCGGGCACGCGGCTCGTCGTGCTGGCGCCCAAGGACAAGGGCGGCGCGCGTATCATCGGCGATCTGGAAAAGCTCGGCTGCGACGCGGTGGAAACAGCACGCCGGCACCATCGCATCTGCGTCACCTCCGGCCCTGGCGACGCCATGGCCGTCGCGAGCGCGATCGAGGACGGCAGGCCGCAACGGCTCGACGATCTCGGCCTGTGGTCGCAGCCGGGCGTGTTCAGTTGGAACCGGATCGACCCCGGCAGCGCACTGCTGCTGGAGCACCTGCCGGCGCTGAGCGGCAAGGGCGCCGATCTGGGTTGCGGTATCGGCGTGCTGGCGAGGCAGGTTCTCACCTCGCCGAAAGTCACCGACCTGACCATGATCGACATCGACCGGCGCGCTGTCGACATGGCGAAGCGTAACATCGAGGACGATCGCGTCCGCTTGTTATGGGCAGACGCGCGCACGGTGAAGGATCTGACGGGCCTGGACTTCGTCGTTATGAATCCGCCGTTCCATGAGGGCGGTCTGGAAAATCAGGCGCTCGGTCAGACCTTCGTTCAGCGCGCGGCGGCGATCCTGCGCAAGGGCGGCATGTGCTGGCTTACCGCCAACCGCCACCTGCCCTATGAGGCGATCCTCAAACCGCTGTTCAAGCACGGCACCATGATCGCCGAGGCTGACGGCTATAAGATCTATCAGGCGCAGAAATGAGCAAACCCGCTGCGGTGCGTCTCGACCGTCTGCTCGCCAATCTGGGATATGGCGTCCGTCGTGGCGTGCATATCCTGGCGCGCCAGGGCCGCATCAAGCTCGATGGCGAAGCCCTGCGCGACGCCGAGCAACGGGTGCCCGTGACAACGGAGTTCGCGGCGCGCCTGACGATCGACGACGAACCGCTCGATCCCTTGCCCGGCATGGTCGTGATGCTGAACAAGCCGGTCGGCGTCACCTGTTCGCACAAGGATGTCGGGCCGCTTGTCTACCGCCTGCTGCCCGAGCGCTGGCAACGCCGCGATCCGGCGATCTCCGCCATCGGCCGTCTCGACAAGGACACCTCGGGCCTGCTCCTGCTGACCGACGACGGCACGTTCCTGCATCAGGTCATCTCGCCGCGCCGGCACATTCCCAAGCGCTATCTGGCGACGCTCGACCGGCCGCTCAAAGCCAACGAGGCTGAGGTTTTCGCGTCCGGTGCCTTGATGCTCGAGAATGAAACCAGGCCGCTGCTGCCGGCTGCGCTCGAAGTGATACCGCCGCACGAGGCCGCGCTCACCATAACGGAAGGCCGCTACCATCAGGTCCGCCGCATGTTTGCTGCCGTCGGCAACCATGTCACGGCGTTGCATCGCGTCTCCATCGGCGGCCTTGCCCTACCCGACGATCTTGCACCCGGCGCCTTCATTGTGCTCGACGAAAGGCAGCGGCTTGCCGTAATGGGCCGTGACGAAAGCGCGACCTGAAGTCTATTCATCCGCCCCGTGGCGAAACCGTCAGCCCGAGAAACACCAAAACAGCCCGATTGAGCCGAAGCACATCCTCGTCATCCAGCCGACCGATATGCGCCCCCATCTTGGACTTCGGCACTGTGGTGATCTTGTCCACCATCAAACGGCAAGGAGATCGTAACGCGTTGCGCTCATTTGGCGTGATGAGCAGGCGAAACAGTGGCGCATCGGTCTCATCTGTGGTGAAGGCGCAGATGGTGATGGACTCCGTCGCGTCGAAACTGTCGTCCTGTACGACGACGACAGGGCGCGGTTTTCCCGCATAATCCTTGCCGCCCGATATCGTCCAAATTTCACCGCGCCTCATTGATCGCCAGTTTTGGCATCGTCCTCTTTTCCTACGGCGAGCTCGGATACGGCATCGATAAAATCTTGATCGTCGCGGGTGTGCGCACTCGTAGCGACAGCAAGGGATTGGCGATGCGCCTCCGACCTGAACGACGAAGCACGCACGTCCGGGACCCAAATTTGGATCGGGCGTAGACCCTGCTGGCGCAGCCGATCCCTATGTTCCCGCACCTTCACCCGCGAGGGCTTGGCACCCGCAGCACTGGCCATAATTCAAATCCCCAAGGTTACATGTAACCTATCATAATCATTTCAATTCGGAAAGCCCTTCCAGCCTCGTAGAGACGCTGCAAGTGATCATGTTACACGCAATAAGAACGGCTCCCCATTTGGCGGTCCGTTCTGTTCTGCAACGTCAGGCAGGTTTGGCCTTACTGGAGCGAGATCTGCAGCCCGCTCAGATCGAGATTGGCGATCAATCCCACCTGCTTGCCCTGCAACTGCAGGACCGCGCCCTTGTTGTTCTGCAGCACGATCGTGCTGGCGCCGACACCCACAGCAGCGCCCGCGCCGGCCGCGCCATAGACGCCCTGCACGTCCGAGGGCCGGCGGATGTTGGTGACGCGGCCGATCAACGCGGTCTGCGACGCGCCGAACACAAGCCCGGCGCTTAACCCGCCGACCGACAATGGATAGCGCCGGCCCTTGAAGATGAGCGTGCCGCTGCCGCCCGATGCGCCGACGAACCAGCCGGCCTTCAGCACCGAAATGCGGATCGTGCCGCTGTCAGCCAGGGCTGCGGAAGAAAAGGCGGTTGAGGCAAGGCCTCCTCCGGCGAGCGCCAGCAAGCCGACGAGAGCGGTGCGAAACGAAGCGGAAAATGTCATGGGAGGCTCCAGAAATAAGCGTCAAAAAAAGCTTAAAGAATCAGTGTGAAGGACCGGCCGAACCTACAGGTGTGGCTTCAGGTTTGCCAGGACTGTTGTTTTCCGACCGCGCTTCGGCGGACATGTTGGTCCAGCCGCGCGCCACCCGTCATCGTCTCGCGAATGACGAGAACGTGAGCCTGTAAATGGAATACTTCCAAAGAAGCACGCCAACCTGGAAACCGTCTCATTATCAGCCAATCGGGCTTTAGTTTGAGACATATACGTGAGCGTCGGGCAGCCCGGCAGAGTCTGCCGCGACGATGCACGCGGGCAAATCTCCAAACTCGGCAGTAAATAGACGAAAATTGCCAAAACAATCACTTCCCAACAGCCTGAAGCGCCTGATACGCATTCGCCGCCCGCGAGTTGGCGCAGGGCTGCAGAATCTGGCGAAAGCCGCAACGACCATGACCGACGTTTTAGATCCTTCCTCAAAGCTTTTATCCAGGCTTCTACTCGGCAATACCCGACGCGGGTTCATTGGCATCATTCAGGGCATCGCCATTGTCGAAGGCCGCTCGTCCCTGTCGTCCACAGAACTCGAAAGCCAGTTGATCGAGATGGGTTTCGTCGAAGGTGCGCGGGTCGAGGTCCTGCACGAAGGCGCGATCGGCCGTGATCCCATCGCAGTGCGCGTCAACGGCATCACCATCGCGTTGCGCCGGCGCGAAGCGCAGGCCGTGGTGGTGGAACCAATGCAAAATGATTGACCCAGCATGAGCACCGCATCGTTTCATCTCGCCCTCGTCGGCGCGCCCAACAGCGGCAAGACCTCGCTGTTCAATGCGCTGACCGGCAGCCGCCAGAAAGTCGCCAACTACCCGGGCGTCACCGTCGAGCGCAAGGCCGGCGTCTTCGTGACGCCTGCCGGCCGCAACGTCTCGCTGGTCGACCTGCCCGGCACCTATTCCCTGCGCGGCCGCAGCCCTGATGAGGAAATCACCCGCGACGTCGTGCTCGGCCGGTTTCCCGATGAGGCGATGCCCGACCTCATGCTCTGCGTCGTCGACGCCACCAATCTGCGCCTCGCCTTCCGCCTCGTGCTGGAATTGAAGCGCACCGGCCGGCCGATGATGGTCGTGCTGAACATGTTCGACATCGCCCAGCGCCGCGGCGTCAGCGTCGATATCGACAAACTCTCGGCCGCGCTCGGCGTGCCCGTCGTCACCTCGGTGGCCGTGCGCAAGGCCGGCACCGAGGAACTGCTGCGCCGCACCGATGAATTCGCCGCCCGCACGCGCGAGCCGGCCAGGAACAACGAGTGGAAGACGCTCAGCATTTCCGAGTTGAAAGCGCTGCAGCGCGAAGCTGACCGCATCATCGCCGACACGATCAAGCTGCCGGAAAAGCCCGACACCCTGACGACGCGCGTCGACGCCGTGGTGCTGCACCCGGTCGCCGGCCTGCTCATCCTGGCGCTCATTCTCTTCGTCATGTTCCAGGCGGTGTTCTCCTGGGCGCAGCCTTTGATGGAACTGCTGTCAGATTCTTTTTCGGCGCTCGGTCAACTCGTGCAACAGATCCTGCCAAGCGGCCTGCTGCAGAGCTTCCTCCAAAATGGCGTCATCTCCGGCGTCGGCAGCGTGCTCGTCTTCCTGCCGCAGATCATCATCATCTTCCTGTTCATCCTGCTGCTGGAAGATTTCGGCTATATGGCGCGCGCCGCCTTCCTGATGGACCGCATCATGGGCGGCGCCGGCCTGCACGGCCGCGCCTTCATTCCGCTGCTGTCGAGTTTCGCCTGCGCCATTCCCGGCATCATGGCGACGCGCGTCATCGACAACCGGCGCGACCGGCTCACCACCATCCTCGTCGCGCCGCTGATGACCTGCTCGGCGCGCATTCCCGTCTACACGCTGATCATTTCGGCCTTTATCCCCGCCACGCAGATCTGGGGCTGGGTGAACCTGCAGGGTCTGGTGATGTTCGGCCTCTATGCGGTGGGCATCGCCAGCGCGCTCGGCGTCTCCTTCCTGGTCAAATTCTTTATGTGGCGCGACTATGCGCCGGCGCCCTTCATGCTGGAACTGCCCGACTACAAGCTGCCGCGGCCGAAAAGCATCGCGCTGGGCATCTATACCCGCGCCAAGATGTTCCTCTACCGCGCCGGCACCACCATCCTGTCGATGATGGTGCTGATCTGGTTCCTCGCCTCCTTCCCGCAGCCGCCGGCTGGCGCCGAGGGCCCGGCGATCAATTACAGCCTCGCCGCCATGATCGGCCACGCGCTGGAGCCGCTGCTGGCGCCGCTCGGCTTCAACTGGCAGATCGCCGTGGCGCTCATCCCGGGCATGGCCGCGCGGGAAGTGGCAGTGGCGGCTCTCGGCACGGTCTACGCCATCGAAGGCGGCAAGGAAGCAGCCGACCAGATCGGCCAGGTGCTGGCGACCCAATGGAGCCTGCCGACAGCGCTGTCCTTGCTCGCCTGGTACATCTTCGCGCCACAATGCGCCTCCACGCTCGCTGTCATCCGCCGCGAGACGGGCAGCACCAAGTGGATGGTTGTGACGTTCGTCTACATGCTGACGCTCGCCTATCTGGCGAGCCTGCTGACGTATAATATCGCACGGGCGTTCTAGGTCTGGGACCGCGGCGCCTCAACAGGAGGTCGCGTCATGGACAATGGCCGACCTGCTCGACCGCGACCTGGGGCGCATCGTCCAGACCGGCGGAACGTTCTCGATCGAACCCGCCGGCCACGCCATCGAAACTATGCACTCCATGAAGCATGGTCCCTTCGCAACACTCGACAACGCCTTGCGCGCAATCGAAACCCACACGCGCGGCACCTGCCGGCTGGAGGAAGCAGAGACCTCTTCAGGTTCGATCCCGTCGATAGGTTAAACGCACGCAACGAGTAGCAGCCGGCGCGCGATGGGCCAGCAGGAGCGACGCCGATCACCGCGACCCTGCCTGTCTCATCGCCGCACTGCCATCAGCGTGCATCCATCTTCACGTAGGCCAGAAGCCCGCAGTACACGAGACCGGCCGCCAAACTGGTATGACCGGAGAAGATCACCAGAGCGAGGCCCCAGCCGTTCCAGGTGACAAGGAGGCCGAGCGCGCACAGCAGCACGCATGCGCCGACAACGCGAAGGACGTATGTGGCGGCCGCCTTGAGCGGGCGGCCGATGACGTTGCGCTGCTGACGATCCATCGCAAACGCCAGCCCGGCAAATCCCGCCAGGCAGAGCATGAACGGCAAGAGATGGCTCATGTCCCTTCCTGGCGCGAGGCTGTGGCGGCGGCAGGGCTCGAGCTTGGCTTGCGTGCGGCCTTCCGTGCCGGTTGTCGCCGGGCCGTGCGTATCGCCAGGGTAGCGTGGATCACGGCCAGTGCCCCGCACATCAGGTCAACCGCGACGAACACCCAGTCGCCCTGGGTCAAGCTATGCCAGAGTGGGCGCGACGTGGTTGCGGCGTTGAGAACCGGCAGCAGCGCCAGCATGGCAGCGGCGGCCCAAAGTTGTTCCACCCATGCTGCCTTCGGCCGGCGCACGAAAGCGTGCGCCAGCGTCAGTGCCCAGGCAATGAAGAACACGTGGATTTCCCAATCGGCCCGTCCGGCCAGGGATTGCGGCAGAAGACGGTTCGCCCACAGGAATGCGGCCATGGCGATCGACAGGCCTGCGATGCCAGCCACGTTCAGCCGCTCGACGGCACGGAATCCGACATGCGGGTGATCGGGATTAGGCAGCTTCTGTCGTCGCTTCACAGTCCACATCACGAGGCCAGTGCCGACCATGGCCGTGCCCATGAAGCTGACGAGGAAATACAGCCAACGCGTCACGATATCGCTGAAACGGCCGAGGTGCAGCCCATAGAGCACGCCGCGCGTTTCGGCCGCGGCCCCTACGCTTTCGCGGACTCTCAGCAGTCTTCCGCTCGGGCCTTCGAACTCCATGGATTGCGGGCTCATCGAGATGCGGCCTGCATCGCCGCGGGTCACTGCGACCCGCGCCGTCGCGTCTCCCGGATTGACGGCGGTGACGCGGCCGGCATTGTCCCGACCCCAGCGATCCTGCGCCTGTCGCACCATGTCCTCGATTGAGGCAAGCGGGGCTCCTACGCCGGCGGGCCGGCCTGGCGCGATAAAAGCGCTAAGCTCGGCCGCGTATTGCTGGCGCTCGGCCGCTGTCTGGAACGCGACACGCTCGCCCCATGGCATGTACAGCGCCATGAGGGTCACAAGCCCGGTGTAGGTGATCATGAAGTGGAACGGCAGTCCGAATACCGAGAGGGCGTTGTGCGCATCGAGCCACGATCGCTGCCCCTTACCCCAACGGAAGGTGAAGAAGTCGATGAATATCTTTTTGTGGGTGATGACGCCGCTGATAATGGCGACGAGCATGAACATCGCCGCCGCGCCCGCGAGCCATCGCGCCCACACCACCGGCATGTAATGGAACTGGAAATGAAAGCGGTAGAAGAAGTCACCGCCCAGCGTATCTCGCGCTGTCACCTTTTGACCGGTAGCAGGGTCGAAATAACCTTCGCCGAAGCCACCGCGTGAACCTGGCGTCCGCGGCCCTGTACGCCAGAATGCGTAGACACTGTTGTTGCGAGCATCCGGAAGCTTCATGCTCCATTGCGAGCTTCCGGGGATGGACCTGCTGAATTCGTCGGCGATGCGCTGGGCCACCGCGGCCTGATCCGGCACCTGCGCCTGATAGGCCAGCTCCGGCCGCATCCATTGCGACAGCTCGTCCTTGAAGTATGACACCGTTCCGGTCAGAAACATCGCGTATAGAATCCAGCCGAGCAGCAGGCCCGCCCACGTATGTAGCTGGGACATGCTCTGGCGGATGCCGCGACCGGTTAAGCGCGGTTCGTCCTCGTCTGCCACGGAGTGCATCATGGCCGCACCATCCAAGCGACGAGCGCCAGAGGCGCAGCCGCGGCGAGAAGGCCGGCCCAGGCGCGTCCTGCAGTGCGCACGGCAAAAACCCAGATCACCGCGCCGGCATAAACGCCAAAACTGGCCAGCATGCCGGTCAGCACCGCCTGCGGCTTGCTGATGGGCAAAGCGAGCGCGGCCACGCTTGCAAGCGCGGCCAGTACGTAGCCGCCGCAAAGAGCGGCCAGGATTCGCAACAGAAGCCGACCAACGCGGCCCCAATCTACCATGACGTTCATTTGCTCGGCGTTGCCGGTGGGCCGGGTGGAATCGGCACGACGCCTTCGGGATTTACATAGCTTACCGAGGTGGCGTAGCTCACACCGTCATACTTTTCGGTTCCATTTTCCGTTCTGCGTTCGCCCGGGCTGCGTTCGTTGATGCTCACCTCAGCGACATATGCGCCCTTCCACGGCATATCGAATTTCACCAGTCCGTGTTCGTCTGTATGAGCCTCTTTGGACCAGCCGGACTGAGTCACAAGGGTTACCTTGGTCTTTGCTCTAGGCTGACCGTTGAAGAACAGCCTGAAATGTCCGACCTGTCCGGCAGGCACCAGATCCAGGGCAAGCCTAGGCTGCTGCTCTGAGAAGCTGGTAATCAAACGTGCCGCAGGGTAGTAGCGATTGGTCGTCTCCTTGTCCTGCTGCTTCCAGGTATACAGCGGGTAGGCTGCGTCCTCGGCCACAATGCTGTCACCCGATGCGGCCTTGAAGGGCAGCGTGAATCCGTTTCCCGTCTTAGTCGCATCGGACCTTTGTTCGCCCTTGCCGGAAACAAGCGTCCCAGCCAGCTTTGCAAACTTGTCGAGTAGCCCCGGGGATTCTTCACGAAGATTCCCGCCGAATTCGCCGAAGCGTACGACAGCATTCTGTCCGGCAGGCTGCTCAATCCAAATTTGATGCGCCTGACCGGACGACATCATTCCAAGCAAGGCGATTGCAGCGAGAGAAAGTTTTGTCATTCCTAGCACCTTATCCAGAGTAAATCGCCCTCCTAAAGGAGGCAACGTATGCATCGCCGGCGGCAGCATTCGTGCCAATCAGAACTCGAACGCGGCAGATACGATAAATGTGCGTGGCGACGCGACCGTCACGAATGTACCGGTCGTGAGCCAGTATCTGTTGTCGAAAAGATTTTCGACGTTGGCGCGAATCGTAACAGGTCTGCCGGCAACGGAAGTTGCGTAGCGCGCGCCGATATCGACCCGGGTCCAGTCGGGGAATCGCAGTTGGTTCGCGCTGGTGAGATAGGATCCCGACGTGTAAATAACCCGTCCATTGAGGGAGAGGCCGGTCACCCAGGGCGTGTCCCAATCGAGGCTGGCGGAAAAGGTCCGGTTTGGCACGCCAGGGGCGTCGTTGCCACGTTCAAGAGGATTGGTTGGTTTCGTCAGCTCCGGCCGCAGGAAGGTGGCGCTGGCCAAGGCGCGCAGGCCCGGTAGCAACTCGCCGAAAGCGGTGAATTCCACACCGCGGTTGCGCTGTTCGCCATCGTAAGCCAATGCGTTGGCTGCCGTTCTGACCGAACTCGGCCGGCTGATTTCGAAAACTGCGGCAGTCGTCGTGATGGTTCCCCAGTCGACCTTGATGCCGGCTTCTTGCTGCTTCGACTTGTATGGGGCGAGCACCGCTCCGGTATTGCTGTAACCGGGGCCGACAATGGTGCCCCGCGTGAGCCCTTCAGCATAGTTCGCATACAGCGATACATTGTGCCATGGCTTGACGACCAAACCGGCAAGAGGCGTCGTCGCAGCGGCCTCGTAGTCGCTCGTCCTTGCGCCAGTGACAACGCTATAAGCCTGCGTTCTCACTCTTTGGTGACGAGCGCCGACAGTCAACAGGACGGCATCATTGAAGAATGACATTGTGTCGGCGACCGCGACGCTTGTGAACGTCGTATCGGAAGCTCGCTGCGGACTGGTGCGAAAAGCGGTAACGATAGGGAGCGGCGACGGATTGTAGATGTTGGATGGGACCGAATAACTGGACGTAATGGACGCGTTGCCGGCCTCCTGATTGTAGCCGCTAAAGGCCACATTGACTGAATGACGGATAAACCCCGTGTTAAAACGCGAGCGCAGACCCGCATTGCCACTGATAGTCTTGCTGTAGGAATCGTAGTAGCCGTTAATGACCCTGAAATTGCCGAGAGCGTCCATGCCGCCGGGGAACCCGGGAGCACGGGAATCAGGAAAGGTCTGCTCGTTGAGGCCGTCGCGATACCCGAGGCCCGCATAGGCGGTCAAAGAATCGGTTAGATCGTATTCGATCGCCGAAGCGATGGTGTTGTCTCGTTGACGCAGCGATGTGCCCGGATACCAGTTGCTGCGTGCATCGGGCGGCGCAGGAATCCAGGGTACGTTGGACTGAATGTTCATCTGCGGACGGAAGTTCCTGGTATCGTCATTCTGCGAGATGACATCGAGGGTCCAGCGCAGGCGCTCGCCGCGATAGTCGAGGGCCAATGCACCGAGGATGGTCCGCGAGTTTCCGTTGTTGATCGAGGCTTCGCCATCGCGCCCTAGCGCGTTGACCCGAATGCCCCACTCCTTGTTCTCGCCGAAGCGGCGGCTGGTCTCAAGATGGAGGCCATAGTTGCCGGCGCTCATGAATATCGGCGTCACACGCGTGAAAGGAACGTCAGTCGCGCGCTTGCTGACAATGTTGACGCCGCCACCGATGCTGCCGTTCGGAGCAATGCCGTTGATCAGCGCGCCCGGTCCCTTGAGCAGTTCGATTCTCTCGATGATCTGGGCCGGCACACGACTGGACGAAACCAACCCGTACAGGCCGTTGAAACCGATGTCGCCGGCTGGAACCGAGAAGCCGCGAATCTGAAGCGTATCGTCGAACCCGTTGCCGCCGGTCGTGGAACGCACGGAAGAATCATTGATCAGCGTATCAGCCGCCGTCCGCGCCTGTTGGTCTTCGATCAGCTTGGAGGTGTAATTGACGGTGCTAAAGGGCGTGTTCATAACGCTTGTGCTACCGAGCAGGCCAAGCGTTCCGCCCTGCGCCACTTGACCGCCAGCATAGGCAGGCGCGGGCGATCCGATCGTGCGGGTCGTCCCCATTGTCGTTTGCGCCGCCGGCCTCAAAATAACGGGAGTTGGGATTACAGGCGCAGCGACGGTCGCGCGGCGAACGGGTACGCGCCTCACCGTGGTGCGGGATACTGTACGCTGCGGACGGGATGCGACGGTGCGCGGTCGGACGGTTGGCGCATCAACGCTGACGGCTGGAAGCATTTGCTGCGCGTGAGCTGGCGCGCTGAACGCAGTCAGACTCATAACAAGCGCCGTTTGCGCAAAGAGACTGCTCGCCATATTTAATCGTAACGGAATTCTTGCATTCCATAGGCTGACATCAAAATCTGACACGCTAAGTCTCACGTTATGAATTGTTCGCAGTTCCTAAATTCTCATCGAGGAAACGCCAACCGTGAAACTACGGGTCTAAGCACGACACAAAACAATTGTGGGGATGTGTGGCGATGATCACACAGAGTCTATTTGTAATAATTCCAGTCGAGGAAAATTGGGCAGCATTTGGTTGGATGCCGTTTCTTGCTTGGCAGAGTCTCGGGAAAACAATCGACCATGCCGACTAGCCGCGCTAGCGGCGGCGATGAGAGCTGCAAGCCTGATTGAAGGTCGGAGCAAGACTTTTCGGGTCGAAGCCAGACAGGCTTCTGACGCTTGAGCCGAGGCGCACGCATGCTGGCGCCGCAGCATGCGCGCCTTGCGGACAAATAAATTGCACTGGAACAAAGAACGGCGCTTGTCGCTAACAGCCTCGACGAAGCGCGCCGCAACTCGAATAAGCAATGTCGGCTCCTGCTTTTAGACAGCAGCCGACATGCGCGATGCCTGTAAAGGGTGATGCCGGGTTGGCAAGTCGTTATTTGTTCTTTCCTGTTTTCGTCATCCCTTCATCATTGACCGCGCTTTTCGCGATCTTCGTCAGCAGGACATCCGTCTCCTTCTCCTCGGCCAACGTCTCGTCGAGAAGTTTCGCCGCGTCGTTGTATCCGAGCTTCATCGCCCAGGCCTTCAAGGTGCCGTAGCGCGAAATCTCATAGTGTTCGACAGCCTGGGCGGCAGCAAGAAGGCCGGCATCAAGAGCATCGCTGCCCTTGTATTCGTCCATGACTTCCTTGCCTTCGTCGAGAATGCCAATGATGGCGTCGCAAGTCTTGCCGCGCGCCGCCTTGCCGATAATGTCGAAGACCTGTTCGAGCCGGGCAACCTGGCCTTCGGTCTGCTCCATGTGCGTTTCGAAAGCCTCGGTCAGCTCCGATGCTTGCGCGGCCTTGGCCATCTTCGGCAAGGCTTTCAGAATGTGCTTTTCGGCAAAATAAATGTCTTTCAGCGTGTCGTAGAACAACGTCTGCAGATCGCTGTCCTTGTCACCGGCACTGCTTGAGCGGGTCTTTTCCATAGCCTGGGCCATATGTATCTCCGAAGGTTGAGAACCGCACAACGGCGCGTCTCGTCCTCCGTTCCATCGCCTTTTAAATAAAGGCGGCAGCGGCTTGCTTGCATTGCCAGCCGTAAAAATGAACGGTCAAGGCAAGGAACGATTGTGAAACGTTGACGTTGGCTGCGTTCGTCAACGGCGGATGAGTCCAAGAGGGCATCCGCCCAACGGAGGGACGTTAATGCGCAGCTTAATCTACATGATCGTCATTGCGGCGAGCGCGACCGGGGCTTTCGCACAATCGCCACCGGCAACCACCACGCCAGGCAACAACGCCGTCAATTCGTCCGGCGTCAACAATTCGAGCACGCCAGTCGCCGGAGCCAACAGCTTCACCGAAGCACAGGCCAAGTCCAGGCTTGAGAACAACGGCTACACGGCCGTCTCGAACCTGATGAAGGACGACAAGGGCATCTGGCGCGGCAAGGCGTCGAAGGACGGCAAGTCCATGGACGTCAGCCTCGACTTCCAGGGCAACATCAACGCACGTTAACAGGAGCAGATCCATGGCTACCGTCACGCGTCTTTACGACGATTACACACAGGCCCAGCAGGCCGTCCACTCGCTCGAAGCAGCGGGCATTCCCGCATCCGATATTTCCATCGCCGCCAACAACGCGGAGGGCTGGTACGACGGACGTGATCGCGACGGCTCAAACGCCGCGGCGGGCGCCGGCGTTGGCGTGGCCGTCGGCGGCGCGGCAGGGGTTCTGACCGGCCTCGGCATGATCGCCATTCCAGGCGTCGGCCCCATCGTAGCCGCAGGCTGGCTCGCCTCGCTGGCTGCGGGCGCCGTTGCCGGCGGTGCGACCGGCGGCATCATCGGCGCACTCACCGAAGCCGGGGTTTCCGAGGATGAAGCCAACGTCTACGCGGAAGGCTTGCGTCGGGGTGGCTCGATCGTAACGGTTCGCACCAGCGACAATTCGACCGCCAGGGTGGAAAGCATTCTCGACACATCGGCCGTGAACTGGCGCACTCGTTCCGATACTTGGCGCAACGACGGCTGGAACAGATACGATCCCGCCGCTTCGCCTTACACCGCCGATCAAGTCCGTAACGAGCGCGGCCGCTATCTCGGCTGATGACGTTCACGGACAGCGTTGAAGAACCGCGGCTTCGGCCGCGGTTTTTTATCATCCGAGAGTGTAAGGTGCTTCATCTTCGGCAACGAGAAAGCCTGAATGGCCACACGTCTCAATCGCCTCGCCCAGTTCGTCACCGACCGCATCCCTCCTCCGGGCCAGCGCTGCAGGGTGCTGTGCGAGGACCACGTCGGCACCTATGAGCCGCGCTTCCTGTGCGAGTTCAGGGACGATGCCTGGTTCAACTGCGATACCGGCGAACGGATGGAAGTCGCCGTGCTCGGCTGGCGCGAGCCGAAGCAGAAATAACCAATTTAGTCTTGCAACGACTTAACATTCGGCAGATGGTTGCCTCGCGCTGGCTGTTCGCCAGCTAAGCCGGGGGGCTTATAAAAATGAAGAACATAATATTGGCGAGCGCCTGCGCGCTTGCCGTGTCCGGCTGCGCGACCATCACGCGAGGTACATCCAATCAGGTTCAACTCCGCTCGAACCCCGAAGACGCCCGGGCATCGACGTCATTGGGACAAAGCTGCCAGACGCCCTGCACGATCACGGTGGGGCGCAAAGACGAGTTTGCCGTCAAGTTCGAGAAGGAAGGCTATGAGCCGCAAACCGTCGAAGTGAAAACTCAGCTTGCCGGCACGGGCGCGGCGGGCTTCGCCGGCAACGTCCTGATCGGGGGCGTCGTCGGCATGGGTGCGGACGTGGTCACTGGGGCGACGTTGGAACACATCCCCAATCCCGTCCAGGCCGACCTCGTTCCGATACGCAAAAGCGAACCCTCAACGCCGGTGCAGCGCTCGCGCAGGCGTCCGCGTTCCTAGAGCATTTTCGAGCGAAGTGGCTGCCGGTTCGCGTCAAGAAAATGCGTCAAAACAAAAACCTGGAGCTCGGCTCTGATTCCATCAGAACCGAAAAAGCTCTAAGGGCGGCGAGACAGCGGCCGGCGATCTCGGCAACCACGGTCGCGACTGATCGCGGCTGAACTCCTACGCCTGCGTCAGCGCCGCATATTCGGCGGCGAGGAAATCCAGCAACGCCCGCACCGATGGCAGCAGCCCGCGCCGCGAAGGGAACACAGCGTGGATGATGCCGGCGCGCGGCGCCCAGGCCGGCAACAGATCGACGAGCGCACCGGCCCTGAGATCCTCCTTCACCACGATGGAAGGAAACTGCGCCACGCCGACACCGGCCAATGCCGCGAAGCGCAGCGCCACCATGTCCTCGGTGACGAGCCTTGGCTTGTGGCGGACGAGGGCCGTGGCACCGTCGGGACCCTCCAGACACCATTCATAGGTCTGCGGCGAAGCCCCCCAGGCGAGGCTCGGCAGGGAGGCAAGATCGGCTGGCGTCAGCGGCTGCGTCAGGCCCGCGACCAGCGCCGGGCTCGCCACCAGCCGCTGCTGGCTGGAACCGAACGCTTTCATCACCAGATCGCTTTCCTCGAGCGGAGGAAAACGCACCCGGATCGCCAGATCGAAACCTTCGCCGATTACATCGACCTTGCGGTTGGTGCTTTCCAGATGCACCTCGACCTTCGGACATTGCACCATGAACCGGGCGACCATCTCGCCGACCTGGAAATACACCACCGATGACGGACAGCTCACCCGCACGACGCCCTGCGGCTCGGCGCGCAGCCGCGCGATCGCCTCCGCCGCCGCCTCGGCTTCGACCAGCATGGCGACGCAGTGCCGGTAGAACTCCTGCCCCACCTCGGTGACGGCGAAGCGCCGCGTCGAGCGCTGGACCAGCCGCACGCCCAACCGCTCCTCGAGCAGGCCAATCCGCCGGCTCAACCGCGAGCGGGGCATGCCAAGCACCCGCGCCGCGGCGGCAAAGCCGCCATGATCGACCACCTGGGCGAAGAAAGCGAGATCGTTGAGGTCCTGCATCGCGCTCCATTGTCCTATTCATGGGACACTGAAGCCGGATATTGCCGTCTTTCTGCGCGCTTGTCTCGCCACTAATTCTACCTCAACGCAAAGCCCTCTCAGGGCCATTCGCAGGAGCAAGTCATGAGAAAGATTCTCGGCGTCTACAGCAGCCCCCGGCCTCACTGGGTCGGCGATGGTTTCCCCGTCCGCTCGATGTTCTCGCACGCCAGCCACGGCCAGCATGTCAGCCCGTTTCTGCTGCTCGACTACGCAGGCCCGGCGGACTTCGCGCCCACCGACCATAAGCGCGGCGTCGGCAGCCATCCCCATCGCGGTTTCGAGACGGTCACCATTGTCTACCAGGGCGGGGTCGATCATCGCGACTCGACCGGCAACGGCGGCCATATCGGTCCCGGCGACGTGCAATGGATGACGGCGGCCGGCGGTATCCTGCACGAAGAATTCCACTCGGAAGACTTCGCCCGCACCGGCGGCACGCTGGAGATGGTGCAGCTCTGGGTCAATCTGCCCGCCAGGGACAAGAACGCGCCGGCCGCCTATCAGACCCTACTCAACCGGGATATTCCCACGCTCGGTCTGCCCGACAACGCAGGCTCGCTGCGTGTGATCGCCGGCGGCTATGGCGACGCCAAAGGCCCGGCCAGAACCTTCACGCGCATTGACGTCTGGGACGTGCGCCTGAACCAGGGCACCCAGACAGCGCTGGATATTCCCGAAGGCCATACGGCCATCCTCGTCGTGCTCAAGGGCACGGTGCAGGTGAACGGCGACGCCGTCGCGCGCGAAGGCCAGTTTGTTCTGCTCGATCGCGAAGGCGGCGGCATTGCGCTCGAAGCCAACAACGACGCCTCGCTGCTTGTTCTCAGCGGAGAGCCGATCGACGAGCCGGTCGTCATGCATGGTCCTTTCGTGATGAATACCAGTGATGAGATCAGGCAGGCGATCGTCGATTTCCAAAACGGCAAGTTCGGTGAGATCGCCGCGTAACAACGACCGAATCCTTCTCCTGTTTCTTGAAACGGGAGAAGCAACTATCATCTTCGGCTAGGATAACCTGATTTCCCACGGCTGATTTCTAGCCAAGACGGTGTTTGCGTAGATGATCAGTTTGCGGGCACAAGCGACAGTGGCGACGTTGTGG
>Ga0182744_1000106_pt1 | contig 94457 bp, 88 predicted proteins | sample eDN3rd30CKraftMG_FD_128525 | JGI IMG/M metagenome (GOLD analysis project Ga0182744, IMG submission 128525) | Enriched Miracle-Growth compost microbial communities from Emeryville, California, USA - eDNA 3rd pass 30_C Kraft MG (version 2) (version 2) ... | reverse complement strand
GAGATCGGCGGCGACACGGCGACGTTTCTCAATCCGAATGACGGACCAGGCTGGAAAGCCGCGATCCTACGACTGGCGAGCGAGGACGCCACGCAAATCGAGCGGCGTCCAAAACCCGCGCCATGGTCATGGGACGATTATTTTCTAGCGCTGTCGGCTTTCCTGGATCGCTCTCAAGCGAACTGAACACCGGCGCCGCGAGGCAGCGCCGGCGTCCGATTACTTCCGCGTGACCGAGTAGGCCGTCGCCGCGGCCGAGGCCACCGTGCCGGCGTTTGCAAGCGGTGCTGACGCAGCAGCGACCATGTCGAGCACCTTGCGCGTCTGCACCGACGGCGAGGTCGAGATATAGAGCACGTCACGCGCGAAAATCCGGAAGCGCTGGGCCAGGAACAGGCTGTTGGCGTCGCGCATATCGAGCCGGTAGACGGTGGGAACCGCGCCATGGCCAAGCAGCGGACTCTTGGGATTGATCAGCCGGGCAATCGAATCCGGCTCATAACGGAAAATGAAAACGCCGGATGGATCAGCCGCGACGTCGATGAGACCGCCGGTCCGCGCCATGGCCTGCGACAGCGTGATCCCGGCCGCGTCAAACGGCACTTCCGCATTTCGCGGCGTCGCGCCCATCGCCATGAAAGTCTGCGGTTCGCGAACCAGGGCCACCACATCGTCAGGACGCAAGAAAATATTCTCGCGCGGATCGTTGAGCACGCGCGTGAAGGGCACGCGGGCTGTTCTGTTGCCGCGCGAAAGCTGAATGTATGTATCGTAGGAAGGAACACGAATTCCACCCGCCGAGGAAATCACGTCGAGCAGGCGATCGCCTTTGACCGACAGTGGAATGCGCGCGCCCTGCACGACTTCGCCGGTCACCGTGACGGTGTTGCTCATCGGCTTGGTGACGGTGACGAGGGCCTGCGGCTGGATCGCCTTGCCGTCCAGCGCCCGCTCAACGACCTTCTGGACCTCCTGCGGCGTGCGGCCGGCGACATTGATGCGGCCGGCGTAGGGAACACTGATGGATCCGTCGCGCCCGACGACCTGGTCGGGCATGGTGGCGCTCTTGGAGCCGGTGCTGACGGGACCAAGCACTGCCGGTCCGGAGAACAGTCCGCCGGGCGCCGCTTCCCATACGGTTACGGAGATGAAATCGCCGACGCCGATGCGCGGCTCAAGCGAGGGGCGATAATCGCCAAAACTGCTGCGCAGGCTGTCCGCGCCGCGCCGGGCCAACACATCCAGAACCTGGTTGTTGATGTCGACGAGCTCATAACGCACCTGGTCGACGCCGACGGCCTGCGCCTGGACGTCTTCCGAACTCGGACCCGCGGTGGGAAGCGAAGAGCAGCCTGCAAGGCAAGCAACTGCAAAAAACGCAACAATTACTCTCATGATTCCCACTAGACTGACTGCAGTTGCATTAACATCCTCGTCTCCACCATGCTAGACCCCAATCCGGGAACCAAACGTGGCATAAATGGGGCACGTCGAAGAAGTTTAGTTAATTTCGTTACTTAGCGATTACCTAAAGAATCGGCAGGAAATCAAAGCTGGGAAGTGTGGTTAATTTGCCGCAAACCTTTCCCGAGCTCGGTAATCTTCGATCAAGCGTTCCATTGGCGTTCTGGAGGCGGCGCCGGCGATAGTCCCAGTACCGGAAGACGGCAAGCCCGCCACGCTGTCACAATCACGCAAATTTAACGCCGGATTAACCTTTCCGGGCGTTAACACTCCCACCCAGGTCCGTCAAAGCGTCGCTTAAGTGCCGAGCGCGATGCTGTGTTTGCCGGCGACACCCCCGTCCCCCGCCGCCGGCAGTTTCCGCAAAGGGGCCGCATGGTTCGAACGCCACGAGCCGGCGGCCCTCACTTTTTAGGCTACTGTCAGGCGCCGCGCACGCCGATCCGGCGTACCGGGCTGCCGGCGACGATGGTGTAGGCGGCGACTTCGCCGCGCACGATCGACCCCGCGCCGACGACCGCGCCCTTGCGGATGATCGTCCCGTCGAGGAAGACGCAATTGGCGCCGATCCAGACATCGTCCTCGATGATGATGCCGCCCTTCGAGGGCTGGAACCCCTGCTGGTTGATCGGCACGTCGCGGCGCGCATAGTTGTGATTGACCGGCGCGAAGGTGCAATTGGCGGCAATGGCGCAATCGTCACCGATGCGGATGCCACTACCCGTATAGAGCACGCAACCCGAATTGATGACCGTGCGCGCGCCGATGATGAGATCGCCCGATCCGCCGGCGGGTTTGACCTTGACGAAGGAATCGATGACCGATTTCTCGCCGACGACGATGCGCGAGCCGCGAACCGAATCCTCGATGTCCGCAAGCGGAGAGATGCGCGCCGTCGCCGCGATTTCGATCATATGAGATCCCTTATTTGCGGCGCAGGAAACCGTCCGGCGCCGAAGTCACCATGATCTTGTCTTCGATGGATTTGTCGATCTCGAATTCCGGATGGGTCTTGAGATATTCGGCAATGGCGGTCTTCGGATTGTCGCCCTTGCCCCAGGGACGATCTGTCCAGACGTAATCGTCCGGCATGTCTTCGATGAACGTGTCGAAGACGACGCAATAGCTGCCGGCAGTGACGAGCGGCGCATAGAGCTTGAGTTCCTCCAGCACATGCGCATGCGTGTGGTTGGAATCGAGGCAGACGAGAACCGTCTTCTTGCCTTTCACCTTTTCAAACACCTTCGCGGCCGTTGCCGCATCGGTGGACGAACCTTCGATCAAGGTCACGCGCTTGCCCATCGGATGGCTTTCGATCGCCTGGCGGTTATGGGCGCGGATATCGACATCGACACCGACGACTTCGCCCTTGCCGAGCAATTCGAGCAGCGAGGCATACATCAGCACCGCGCCGCCATGGGCGATGCCGCATTCGACGATAATGTCCGGCTGCACGCCGAGCACGATCTCCTGCATGGCGACGAGATCGCCCGGCAACTGGATGAGCGGGCGCGACCACCAGGAGAAATTGTTCATGTATTTGCGGTCGAGCGCCATCGTCCGCCATTCGTTCGACAGACGGCGGAATTTCTCATCGTCGGCATAGCTGGCGATGCGCTCGCGCTTTTCGGCCTGATAATCCGGGTGAGCGCCCGGGGTGGTTTCGAAATAGCTCATTTATTGTCCTTCGCGAATGCTATGGCGTGTCTCACGTAATCGGCAAAATACGCGCGGAATGGCGTCGGCACAAATCCGAACTCCTCGCGTATCCGGCCGATCTCGATAGGTGGAAAATCGGTATGCGATGCGGTTTCATCGACAGAGACATCCCAGCCCGTCTCATGCCCGATGATGCCCAGCACATCGCGGTGGCTGGTCTGCTCGCCGCTGGCGATATTGTAGATTGCCGCCTTGCCGTGCTCGGCAATGCTGCTCAGAAGGCTCAGCGCATCCTCGAGCGCAATGTAATCCTTGGCCGACGCTGGATGGCTGCGCAGGGAAACAGTCCCTTTCGCCAGGCCCTCGCGCAACAGTTGATCGACGAATGTGTCCTGGCCGGGGCCGACGCCAACCACGTTCGACAGCCGCGCCACGCGCACATTGGCGCGGCCGGCATTGAGGCAGATGCTTTCGCCGGCGATCTTGCTGATATTGTAAAGCGCGCTCGGCGATGTCGGCATGACGGAGATGGCGCTGTCTTCCAAGGTCTGCGCGTTGCCCTCATAGACGCGGGTCGAGGACAGATAGGTCAGCGAGGTGAAATCGCCCTCGCGCAGCAGGCAGGTGATCTGGGCGACGTGAGCGTCCATCGTATCGAACGGCCGGGAGCGAAAGTCCGCCGTCACGCCGATGGCGTAGATGACATGACCCAGTGGCCGGCCAAGCGCAAGGCCTTCTTCACGGCGCACGGCATGCACTTGCCGTCCAAGCTTCTGCAGATGCGTAACCAGCGCCGAGCCCAGGAAACCTGACGCGCCGAGAACCGTGAAATCTGTCGCGCTCATTGCGAGACCAGCCCCGCGCTCTCGGTCTGGCGAAGAACGTCGCGCTTGAAGCGACGGCGCAAGACTTTGCGAAACTTGTAGACGCGCTTGCCGGTGTAGACCCACAGCATGGCGTGGTAGACGGGACGCATCAGCGGAGATATTCCGCGCGATGCCAAATCATCCTGCAGCACAGCGAGAAAACGGCTGCGCAGATCTTCCATCAGCGGCAGCGCGACCTCGACCCGCGGCCGGCGCTTGGCGCCGCCGGCCCGCTTGCGCTTGAGGACCTGATTGAACGTCACATCGTCGACGCCGACCGCCTTGTTGTCGAACAGAAACGGAAACAAGGTCAGATGATCGGCCGCCCATTGGTGACGGTAGCGCGAGACAACCGTATCCATGCGCGCACGCAAGGGCTCGCGGCGGAACAGACCGTAGATCCAGCTCGGATGCGACAGGAACATCAGGCGCGCGCGCGTGATTACATCGACGCCCTCACCTACCTGCGGACAGGCATGGATGCGTGGATTGCTGCCGTCGATATCGCAGGACATGATGCGCGCGCCGGCCATGTCCTTGTCCGGATTGGCTTCGAGCGCTGCATGCAGCCTGGTGATGTAATCGTCCGGCGCGCGATCGTCGCAGGCCTTCCACATGAAGTAAGGCGATGTCGCCGCGCAGAGGATGTCGTAGAAATTCGGCAGCGCGCCCTTGTTCTCGCTCTGGCGGAAATAGTGAAAGCGGGAATCCTGCTCGACATAGCGGCGCGCCACGTCGGGCGTCGCGTCGCTGGAGGCATTGTCGTAGATCAGCACTTCAATGTCGGCAAAAGGCTGCGTGCGCAGCGCCTCGAGCGCTCCGGCCAACAATTCGGCTTCGTTGTAGACGGGAACGCCTACAGTGATCGCAGCCATACTCTATTCGTCCTCGAGCGGTCCGGTGGGACGCGCAAGCGGCGCGGCCGATAGGGACGCTTCCTTACTCAACCCGCCCTCAGGACGCAAACCGGCGGGGGTCTCGGCGACGATTTTCCGCACCAAAGCCTGCAAATCCTGGGTATTGGCCTCAAAAGCCTGCCAATAATCGCCATTTCCGGCAAAAAAGCCTTCATATTTGAGGTCAAGCTTGGCGGCGAGCCACAGGTACGGGCTCTTGATGAAGTTCGACGGGAAAATCTCGACGACTTGCGTGCCCGGCCGGCAGAAAACCAGATTGGTCAGCGCCGCCCCATGCACCGCGACGACGATATCGGCGGCGCCGAACGCCTCGATCTGGCTGCGCTGGTCGCCGGCATTGGGTGTGAAGGTCTCGAAGCCGTATTGCGCCAGCATGGCGGCGATCTCGTCTTCGTTTTTCAGGCGGCGCAGTTTCGTGCCCTTGCGGCCGATGAAGAGCCGGCGGCCGGTGACAGGTCCGAGAGACGGCAGCGCGGGATAGTGAGCCAGAAGAATGTCGCGCCATTTGTCGACCATGGCGCGATCGATGGGCATCCATTCATGGGTTGCGCCGATGCGCGACAGCCACAACACGGTAGCCCCGGTGAGCTTCTCATCCGCGCCAATCTCAACGAGCTTTACCGACGGATAGGCCTTGGCCAGCGCTTTCAGCCCTTCGCGTTTGAAGGCTGCGGCATCGCGGGAAAACACGACATGCAAGGTTTCGCCGGCGGGATGCAGCCGGTCGAGATAGTGGAGCAGCGGCGCGACATCGTCCGAGATGAAATGGAAATAATGACTGGCGCGATCGAGCACCACGTAAAGCCCCGGTTCGACCGGCCTCTCGCGCAGGCGCACGGGCTTCGCGAGGTTCCAGTCGGGGATGGCGTTGCGGAAGTGCAGCATCGCATTGTCGGAGCGGCGCAGGATCGTGTTCGTGTGTCCGGCGATGTCGCAGCGCTCGAGAATCGCCGCTTGCGAATAACGCAGGGAGCGCGCCTGCGGATAGGTGCTGGTGTCGCCCAGATCGTTGGCCATGGCCGGCAGAAGAATGCTCTCGATCTGCTCCGGCGTGGCCTCGATGTACATGGGTTCAGTTGTATTCTCGAGCACCCTGCCCGCCTGCTCGACGGCGCGCAGGCTGACGAGTGGAAAGCTGAATCGCCGGCCCAGCGGCGGAAACGCCCGCACGAGGGCGCGCATGCCGGCCCAGCGCAACCAGCGCGCATTCATCGTTCGCCGCAGAACCGACTTTTTTCCAGCCATAATATCAAAGAGTTACCAGGAGAAATCACGGCCTGTGGCGGCCTTCGGGCATTTGTAATGGCATGACCGAGCCGCTATAGACAAATCCGAAAATCGAAAGAGCACACGCGCACATGAAGGCAGTCATTCTCGCAGGCGGCATGGGCACCCGGATTTCCGAGGAGTCGCACCTGCGCCCGAAGCCGATGATCGAGATCGGCGGCCGGCCGATCCTCTGGCATATCATGAAGATATATTCCCATCATGGAATCAATGACTTCGTGATCTGCCTGGGCTACCGCGGCTACATGATCAAGGAATATTTCGCCAATTACGTCCTGCACAATTCGGACGTGACGATCGATGCGCGCGCCAACAGCATCGTCCAGCATTCGACCTCGGCCGAGCCGTGGACCGTGACCCTGGTCGACACCGGCGAGCAGACGATGACGGGCGGACGCTTGAAACGAGTCGCCAAATATCTCGATCCCAACGAACCGTTCTGCTTCACCTATGGCGACGGCGTCGGCAATGTGGACATCGGCAAGACCGTCGCGTTTCACCGCGCCCATGGCAAAAGCGCGACGCTCACCGCCGTCATCCCGCCGGGCCGTTACGGCGCGCTGAATTTCGACGGCGACCGGGTCACCCAGTTCGTCGAGAAGCCGCCGGGCGACAATGCCTTCATCAACGGCGGGTTTTTCGTGCTCAACCCCAATGTCATCGATCTCATCGACCACGACAGTATGCCCTGGGAAGGTGCGCCGCTGGAACGACTGGCAGCGAATAGCGATCTCATGGCCTGGCGCCATCACGGTTTCTGGCAGCCGATGGACACCTTGCGCGACAAGACGCAGCTCGAGAGCCTGTGGAACAGCGGCAAGGCGCTCTGGAAAGTGTGGGCGTGATGTTTCGGCTCCCCGACGCAAAATTCTGGCGTGGCAAGCGCGTTCTGCTGACCGGTCATACCGGCTTCAAAGGCACATGGGCGGCGCTGTGGCTCGAACGTCTCGGCGCCAAGGTGACGGGGCTGGCGCTGGCGCCTGACACCGACCCTTCCATGTTCGAGATGACCCAGGCGGCCGAAGGCATCGAGTCGATGATCGGCGACCTGCGCGACCGCACCTTTGTCGAAAGCGCCGTGGCGCGGGCGCAGCCGCAGATCGTGCTGCATCTGGCCGCCCAGCCGATCGTGCGGCGCGCCATCGCCGAGCCCGTCGATACGATCGCCACCAATGTGATGGGCACAGCGCACCTGCTCGACGCCCTGCGTGCGGTGAAATCGGTTCAGGCGGTGCTCGTCGTCACCTCCGACAAGGTCTACGCCAATGCGGATGCGGGCGCGGCGTTTCGCGAGGGCGACGAACTCGGCGGCAAGGATGCTTATTCGGCGTCGAAGGCGGCGACGGAAATCATCACGCGCGCTTTCGCCAAGAGCTATTTCGAACCGGCCAAGATCGGCGTCGCCACGGCGCGCGGCGGTAATGTGGTCGGCGGCGGCGACTATGCCCAGGATCGCATCGTTCCCGATATCGTGCGCGCCGCCACACGCGGTGAGCGTCTGACTTTGCGCATGCCGCAGGCAACGCGGCCGTGGCAGCATGTGCTCGATTGCCTGTCCGGCTATCTGCTCTACGCACAGGCGCTGGCGGAACATCGCGACGCTTTGCCCCGCGCCTTGAACTTCGGGCCGAAGCCCGGAAACGATGTCACCGTCGGCCAGATCGCCGACAATATGCTGCAAGCGCTGACCGGGGCTGCCGGCTGGGATCACGTACCGCTTGCCGGCAATATCGAGATGGCGACGCTTGCGGTCGACTCCACGCTCGCGAGAGAGACCTTGCAATGGCAGGACCGCCTCACCGGCGATGCGCTGTTTCAATGGACAGCCGACTGGTATAGCGCGGTGCGCGACGGCGCCACCGCCCGCGAGATCACGACGCAACAAATCGAACAGTACACGGACCTTTGATCATCATGTCAGCCGTTCCCAATTGCCGTTTCTGCAAGACGCCCCTGACGCATACCCTCGTCGATCTGGGGCCGACGCCGCTGGCGAATTCCTATGTGACGCAGGCCGATGTGGATGCCGGCCGCGACAAGAAATATTCGCTGCATGCGCGGGTCTGTCCGTCGTGCTTCTTGGTGCAGGTGGACGATTCAGTCCCGCCGGACGCGATCTTCTCGGACTATGCCTATTTCTCGTCCTATTCGGATTCCTGGGTCGAGCATGCGCGGCGCTATGCGCTGGCGATGAAGGAGCGCTTCAAGCTCGGGCCCTCGTCGCTCGTCGTCGAAGTCGCCTCGAATGACGGCTATCTGCTCAAGCATTTCGTTGCCGAGGGCGTGCCGGTGCTGGGCGTCGAGCCCGCCGCCAATGTCGCCAAATCCGCCGCCGCCATCGGCGTGCCGACGGAAGTCGCCTTCTTCGGCGAGGCTTGCGCCGAGGATCTCGTCGCGCGCGGCCACAGCGCCGATCTCACCGCCGCCAACAATGTGCTGGCGCATGTGCCGGACATTCTCGACTTCGCCAAAGGCTTTGCGACCATCCTGAAGCCGCAGGGCGTTTCGACTTTTGAATTCCCGCATGTGCTGAACCTGATCCGCGAGATCCAGTTCGACACGATCTATCACGAGCATTTCTCCTATCTGTCGCTTGTGGCGGTGGAGAATGTTTTCGCCAAGGCGGGCCTGCGCGTGTTCGACGTGGAGAAGCAGCCGACCCATGGCGGCTCGTTGCGGCTCTTCGCCTGCCGCAAGGACGCCGCGCATGAGGAGACGGATCGGTTGCGAGCCCTGCGGGCTGAGGAAAAGGCGGCGCATCTCGATACGCTTGAAGGCTATGAGGGCTTCGCGCCGAAAGTCGCTGAAGTGAAGAAGGGCTTTCTCGCCTTCCTCGCCCAGGCCAAGAAGGACGGCAAGAAGGTTGCCGCCTATGGCGCCGCCGCCAAGGGCAATACGTTCCTCAACCATTGCGGCGTGACGCATGAGGACATCGTCTGCATCTATGACCGCAGCCTTGAGAAGCAGGGCAAGCTGCTGCCCGGCAGCCACGTGCCTATCCTGGCGCCCGAGCGCATCGGCGAGACGCGGCCGGACTATCTCGTCATCCTGCCGTGGAACCTCGCCAACGAGATCGCGGCGCAATCGACCAAGATCAGGGGTTGGGGCGGCCAGTTCGTCACCGCCGTGCCGCAGATCAGGATTTTCTGAACCATGCGATTCACGCCAACGAAAATCGCCGGCGTGTTCCATATCGAGCTGGAGCCGCATCGCGACGAGCGCGGCTTCTTCGCCCGCGCCTATTGCGCCGAGGAATTCACGAAGGCCGGCATCGACTTCGTCTCGACGCAGATCAACCTGTCGCGCAATACGGCGCAGCACACCTTGCGCGGCATGCACTACCAGGATGCGCCCTATGCGGAAGCCAAGGTCATCCGGCCCGTGCGCGGCGCGATCTACGATGTCGCGGTCGACCTGCGGCCGGATAGCGCCACCTATCTGCAATGGACCGCGCAGACGCTGAGCGCCGAGCGCGGCGATGCGATGTTCATTCCCGAAGGCTGCGCCCACGGCTTCCTGACGCTCGAGGCAGAGACCGACGTACTCTACCAGATGGGCCGGCCTTATGTGCCGGGCCAGGCGCGCGGCTTGCGCTATGACGACCCGGCCATTGCTGTCGCATGGCCGGCGCCTCCTGTAGTGATCGGCGCGCAGGATCTGGCCTGGCCGGCATTCAAGACCTAAGCGGCACACCCTCATCCGACCCTTGCTGCGCAAGAGCCACCTTCTCCCGCTAAAGCGGGCGAAGGAAGAGCGCGCGAATCCTTCTCCCGTTTACGGGAGAAGGTGGCCCTCGCATTGCGAGGGTCGGATGAGGGCTTGTGTTCCTCAATCCTGCTTCAGCACAATCAACGCATCCAACGCCGTTGCGCCCTGCCCCTTCGGCATGACCACGAACGGATTGACGTCGATCGACTGCAGGCTGTCGCCCATATCCGTAGCGATACGGCCCAGCGCCACCAGGCCGTCGACCACGGCTTCGATGTCGAGTTCGGGGCTGCCGCGATAGCCTTGCAGCAGCCGCAAAGCGCGGGTCTGCGCCAGCATGTCATGCGCCTTCTCGCGCGTAATCGGCGGTAGCGCGAAAGCGACGTCCTTGAACAGTTCCAGCCAGATGCCGCCCATGCCTGCCATGACGACGAGGCCCATTTCCGGATCGCGGTTGAGGCCGAGAACCAGTTCGAGTGCGCCCTTCACCTGTTTGGCGACAAGCATGCCATCGAGCTGTCCCGTGAAACCGTGTCTGCCGAGATTGGCCTCGATGCGCGTCCATGCGGCTTCCACGTCGGCCTCACTGGCAAGCCCGAGTTGCACGGCGCCCGCGTCCGACTTGTGCAGCAAGTCTGCCGACACCGCCTTGAGGACAACGGGATAGCCGATCCCATTCGCTGCCGCTTTCGCCTCGGCAACCGAAGTCGCCAGTTTCTCCGGCGCGATCGGCATGCCATAGGCGCGCAGAATGTCCTTGGAGCGCACCTCGTTAAGCGCCGACGCCTTGGCTGCATTGGCGGCTGCGGCACGCAGCGCCTGCGCCGCCTGCGTCTGCGCCTCATTGGCTGCAGGCGCGGCGGCGGCATTGCGCGCCATGCCCTCCAGCTCGCGGCGGCGGGCCGCGACCGAGATCACCCGTAGCGCCTTGTTCGCCTCCTGCAGGAAGGACACATGCGGCGCATCATGCCGCAGCGCGCGGCTATAGTCGGTCTGGCTGTGGGAGGTGAGCGTGACGAAGGCGACCGGCTTCTTCGCCTTGTTGACAACATAGTCCTCGACCATGCGGATATAGCTTTCGCCGCGGTCTGATCCACGCTCCCGCGGCAAGGCCTCCTGCAGAAGGATCATATCGATATTCGGATCGGCCTGCAGCGCCTCGATGCAGGCGAGATAGTTGTCTTTCGAGGTGAGGACGCCGAAGCCGCCATCGATCGGATTGCCGACCAGGGAACCGACGCCCAGCACCTTGTTAAGATGATCGAACGTGTTCTCGGCGAGCTTGGGAAACTCCATGCCGTTGCGTTCCGCCGCATCCAGCAGCAGGCCGCGATAAGCACCCGACAGGGTGACGGCAGCAAGGCGACGGCCCGATGGCGCGCCGGTGTGCGCCAGCAGCTCAGCCAGTTCCACCGCATCGTCCAGGGTGTCCGCGCGGTTCACCCCCAGCTCGCCCGTCAGCGCCTCGAAGGCTTCCATCGAGCCGGCAAGCGAACCGGTGTGCGCCATCGCCGCGTTGCGGCCGGCTTCCGATGCGCCGAGCTTGATGGCGACGATGTGCTTGCCCTTCTCTCGCGCGTAGCGGCAGGCCTGCTTGAAACGCTCGATGTCCTTCAGCGCCTCGACATAGATGACGATGACCTTGATCTCATCCTGGATGGCGAAATAGGCGATGTAGTCGGCGACGGACAGACCCGCCTCATTGCCGCTGGTGATGAGATAGCCGGCCTTCATGCCGCGCTCTTCCAGCGCATGGCTGACGAAGATCATCACGCCGCCGGACTGGCCGACGAGCGCTACGGGCCCCGCGCCGGGCTTCATCGGCCGGTCCTCCGTCAGCGTGACGAAGCTCGCCTTGCCCGAAACATTGCCCATGCAATTGGGACCGGAAACGGCAAGGCCGGTCTCTTCGATCACCTGACGCAACTGGCGGCCGAGTTCGGTGGCGCTGTCGTCGAAAGCCTCGCCGAAGCCGGAGGAGAAGACGGTGGCGCTGCGCGCACCGGCGGCGGCGCCCGCCTTCAAGATGCCTGGCACATGCTGGGCCGGCACCAGCACCACGAGATGATCGGGCTTTTCCGGCAGCGAGGTGAAATCGCCGTAGCAGGTCTGGCCGTAGAGCTCCTTGCGGCTCGGATTGAACGGATAGATGTTGCCGGGGAACTTGTACTCGTTGAGATTGCGCCAGACCCGCGCCGCCCAGCTTCCCGGCCGGTCGCTGGCGCCGACCAGCACCACATTGCGCGGCGATGTCAGCGCTTCGACCTTCTTCTGCGATAACTCGATGTCCACAGTCTTCTCCCTATGCCTGCGCGCTCTGCGGCGCGGTGCTCGGGAACAGGGAAGCTGGCCTAGTGCGGCGAGTCAATGGCTATCTTGTCTTGGGCCTACAGGGTGTCATCGGTCCCAGCCCAGCATCACCTCAGAGGCTAGACAATTTGCGATGACAGCAGCGGAAACCAAACCCCTCTTTTTGTTGGAGCCGCCATGTTTGGTTTGACGTGGTTCTCGTCGAGTGTCGAAACATCTATGTCTTGAATAATATCTCGTATTTCTCTGGCGCCGTAGACCGGCACGACATCGCACCGGAAAATATGCTTAGCGTCCTCGATGTTGTACGCCGTGATGCCGCATCCGATATTAAGGATGGACGGCTTACTTGAGGGAATGAAGGTCAGCCAATAACGGTGGAGCATGATTGATACCGGCATCGAGGGCGGAGAATCGCATGCACTATGTTTCGTTCTGCGGCCAGTTCTGTGCCTCTAGCGCGAGCCATGCAGGACGGCTAGGATAATCGGAAACGCGCCGAATGGTGCAGCAAAAAACGAAGAGGAAACGTGACGGCAATGGCAAAAACGCTCAGCGACAAGATGTATGGCTACCGGGCGCGCATCGGCTACACCTCGCCACCGCTGACCACCGAAGTCTTCCCCTATGAATTCTACAAGATCGTGCCGGAAGGCGTGTCGCTCGTGGTCACCTCGCTCGCCATCGTGGTGCGGAGCAAGGAGGAAGTCGACCAGTCCTACGACATCTCCATGCGGGCGGCGCGCGAAATGGCGGCCGCGGGCTGCGATCTGATCTGCCTCGGCGGCGTGCCGATCAATATGTCGCGCGGCGCGACCAATGCCAAGCAGATGATCGCCGATCTCGAAAAAGAACTCGGCGTCAAAGTCTCGACCAGCGCCTCGGCGCAAGAAAAGGCCATGAAACTGCTGGGCGCCAACAAGATCGTCGTCGCGCATCCCTATGCCGCGAGCGATACGGACCGCATCGCCGGCTACGGCACGCATTTCGGCGGCGAGGTGCTGGGCGCCACCCAATGGGGCAATCCGTTCAACCAGATCGGGCGCATCCCCCAGGACGGCGCATTGAAAATGGGCCGCGAGCTGATGAAGAAACATCCGCAGGCGGACACCATCCTGTTTCCCTCGCCGCACTGGCCGACCATCGGCGCGATCGAGCCGCTCGAACAGGAGTTCGGCGTCAATGTCATCAGCGCGCTGCAGGTGATCGTCTGGGATGCGCTGCGGCGCGTCGGCATCGACGACAAGATTCCCGGCTACGGCAAGCTGTTCCGGGAATTCTAGACACGCACGCTCAGGTTTCGACCTTGAACGGCTTTGCCTGACCGGTGTCGCCGCAATGGGGACAGCCGCGCTGCTGCGTCCAGCGGCGCATCAGGTAGGAAAACACATTGCTGTGCAGGTCGCCGCGGTTGGCCTTCTTGCCTTTGGCCTTCACGTCCGCGTCGTGCACCAGCAGTTTCGGACCGCCTGCCGCTTCCGCAAGCAATTGGACACGGCAGGCGCGCTCCAGCTTCAACGCCACCCAAACGGCCTCATCGACGCTTGCGGCGCAGGCGACAATGCCGTGATTGCGCAGGATGAGCGCCGAATGCGAACCAATGCAGCGGGCCACCGCTGCGCCACGATCCATCGTGGTGATGAGATCGGTCGTCTCGTCGAACACAGGCACGCCGTCGTAGAAGATAGAGCCTTCATTGCTGACCGGCAGCAGCGGCTTGCCGAGTGACGAGAACGCCACGGCATGGGCGGCATGGGTGTGGATGACGCAATTGACGTCCGGCCGTGCACGCAGGACTTCGGAATGGATCCAGACTTCGTTGTGACGCGGCGATGTGCCTTCCACCTTCTGCCCGTCGATATCGACGGTGATGATGTTGTCCTGCGTCATCTCGTCGAGGCCCATGCCGGCGGGCTTCATCAGGAAGCGGTTCTTGTTGTCGGGCAGGCGCAGGCTGATGTGGCCGGCGACGTAGTCGCCCTGCCCTTCCATCACCAGAATGCGGCCGCCGAAGGTCAGGCGTTCCTTCAGGTCTTCGTACATGAGCGTCCTCCCGATTTTGATTTGTGTTTCTATGGCATGCTTCAGCGCGATGGAGCTCGCAGCGCCAGCGATATCTGCGGCAGACGATCGAGGTCAGACAGCCTCTGCGCCCACAGTCTTGCATCGGCTTCGCCCGCGAGCGGCGTCGCGCAGCTCATGAACTTGGCAAACACGTCGTCTGGCGTCAGCGGTCGCATCGGATGGCCCTTGATGGCCTCAACTTCGGCCTGAAAGGTGCGGCCGGCGGCCGCCACCGTGACGCGTGACGGCGTCAGTCGCGGCCATTGCGCCGAGAAGGCCGCGTCGCCGCGAACTTTTACCTTGCGGGTCAACGCCAGCACATCCGCATTCTTCAAGGTGTGCTCAATGCTACCGGGACCGAATTCGCCCGTCACAAGACAATGCGCCGCCAGGAACGGCAGGCTGTGATCGGCGGTCTCGACATTCCCCGGCGCCCATTTGTCGGGCGTGTCCGCCGCATAGCGCAGGGCAAATTCATAGATGTCGATCTCAACGCTCTCAATCAGCGCGGCAATGGATGAGACGCCCAGCATCGCTGCGATTTCGCCATGCAGGCGCAGACAGGATTCGATCGGCCCCTGGCCGTGATAGACGGCAGGATAGAATTTGAGATGCGTGTCGGCGGTGCGATCGCGCGCGGCATCGAGTTCAAGGCTCATATCGCCGGAGATGTGTTTGATGAAGCCGAAGTCGCCTTCGAACACCGGGTCCGGGCCGCTCATGCCGCTTTTCGCCAGCAGCGCATTGAAGATGCTGTTGCGCACGGCCGCGGCCGACGACAGACCCTTCCAGGACGACACCTTGCCGACCCTGCCCATCAGCATGTTGCCGGAGACGGTGGTCATCGATATCGCGTGCGCCAGTTGCATATCCGTCAGGTCGAGCAGCACGCCGGCGCTGACACTGGAGGCGATGCCGAGATAGGTGGAAGGATCCCAGCCGCGCGCGAGTGCGCTGGCGGCATCGCAGAGATCAAGCATGACATGGGTGCCGATGGCAATGCCCTGCAGCACATCGGCGCCCGATTTGCCGGCATATTCGCCCGCTGCCAGCGCGCCACCGATGAGATCGGACGGATGGCCGCCGTTCTTGCCGATGTACGTATCGTTCCAATCATGCTGGCGCACGAGAAAGACGTTCAGGAAGGCCGCGTGTTCGAGCGAGGCTCTGCCACCACCACCGATGATCGTGCAGGCGCCGGTGTCGTCGGCAAAGCGCGCCCGCAAGGCCGCAAAATCGGCACTGCCGACGGCCAGCAAGGCGCAGGCCATAGCGTCGGTCAGCCGCAAGGTCATCGCTTGCGTCTGCGCTTCATTCAACGGACGCGCGCGACAGGTGGCGACAAAGCCGACAAGCCGACGCAGCACAGTGTCGGAGATGGACGCTTCCTCTACGGACATCATTCAGGGCGATTTGATGATGGCCGCAAGCCGATCGGCGACGGGCTTTGGCGTATTGACCAGATCGCTGACGATCCTCTGCAGCTCCTCGCCCGAGACGGGATTGATGTCGAGCTTTTCGTGCGCCGCCTCTTCGTTGAAGGGCGCATATTTCACCATGGCGTCGAAGGCCTGTCGCAGGGCGCGCAAGGTTGCTTCGGGAATGCCTGGCGTGGTGAAGACCGGCCGGCCGATGGTGGCTGGCGCCGAGATCAGCTTGATCACCGCACGGTCCTCATCATTGCGGGCGAGATCGGTCAGCAACGGAACATTCGGCAGATCGGGCGCCCTGGTCAGGCCGATCTGGGCGATGACGATGATCTTGCCGTCGCGCACCCAATCCGGCCGTGTCGCCTTCCACGTCGCCCAGGGCGAGCTGGCACGGCCGCCGACTTCCCCGGTCTCCATCGCGAGATTGATATCGTTGCCGCCGGGATAACCGGTGACGATCTTGAATTTCGTGCCCAGCAGCGCGTTGGTCAGTTGCGCCATCTGCGACGACGTATTCGGACCGGTGGCGCCGATGACGACTTCTTTCTTCGTCGCATCCTCGAACGTCTTCACGCCGGTCGCGGACCAGATGGCGATCGTATTGTTGTCGGCCGCCGGATTGCCGATCCAGTTCAGCTTGTTCGAATCAAACAGGATGGTCGGATCACCGATCGCCTGCTGCAGCACCAGGGACTGGTCGGCCATGGCGAGCGCCGTGCCATCATGCGGGGCAACGTTGAACATATAGCCGGCGAGCACCCGGCCGCCGCCGCCCGGCATGTTCCTTGGCACGAGTTTCGGCTTGCCGGGGATAAAATCGCCCAGGAAGCGCGCCACCAGCCGGCCGTAGGCGTCATAACCGCCGCCGGCGGCATAGCCGATGTACATATCGATGGTCTTGCCACGGAAATGATCGGCAACCGCATCCTGAGCCTGCGCGGCCGCGCCGCCAAAGATGGCCAGGGCCGACAGCGCCACGACGCCGCAGGCGCTCGCCCGACGCCTCCATCCTCGATCTTTCCTCATGGATTTTCCTTGTTTACGGGCGCTGCGGAGCTGGCGCGGAATCGGCACGGAGACCCGTCAATGGCGCAAAGAAAGCTGCAGCGCAACACTGGCGCAGTGACCCATCCCGATCCCGCAGCATCGACATGACTGATTCCATGGGGCCAAGGGGAATATCAGGCTGCCGCGATGTGCGTTTGCGCACATGTCACATACCGCCCGGATACTAGGGTTGCCATGTTTTCGAGCACCTAATTCTTATTGAGTAGACATACTGCATTCAAGCGCCCCGACGATCCGTCGTCGGGGCTCTTTTTTTTGCCAAAAAGGCACGTATCCAACCCGGGCTCCGCCATGTAACCTCACCGCAGATCGGAACTCTGGGAGGGGTGTCATGGTCGGAATCGTAAGGCTTGGATTTTTGATCGCCGTTGCCGCGGCGCAGGCGCTTCCGGCTTTCGCTCAATCGGCGGAGACCTTTCCGAACCAGCCCGTCCGCATCGTCGTGCCGTTCAGCGCCGGCAGCAATACCGACATATTGGCGCGCGCCTTCGGCAGCCAATTGGAAGGGATGTGGAAGCAGGCCGTCATCATCGAAAACCGGCCCGGCGTTGCGGGCGCCTCAAGCGTCGCAAAAGCAACGCCTGACGGCTACACGATCATGCTGACATCGAACGGTCATTCCATCATCGGCAGTCTCAACCAGTCGCTGAACTTCGATCCGATCAAGGACTTCAACGGCGTGACGCAGGTCGCGTCGATGCCCGCGGTGGCGCTGGCGCCGGCCAACGGGCCGAAGACGATCCAGGAACTTGTCGCCCTGGCCAAATCGAAGCCGGGCCAATTGAACTATGCGTCCGCCGGCCTCGGCAGCGCCGGCAATATCGCCAGCGAATTGTTCAAGCAGGTGGCCGGGATCAATCTCGTCCATGTGCCGCACCGAGGCACGCCGGAAGGCAATATGAGCATCCTGCGCGGCGATACGTCGGTCTTCTTCACGTTCTACAATGCGTCGGGCGATCTTGTGGATTCCGGCAAGGTGCTGGCGCTGGCGGTGACGAGCCCGAAACGGATGGCGATCCTGCCGAACGTTCCGACCATGCAGGAAGCGGGCTATCCGACCTTCGACTTCGATGGCTGGTTTGGTGTGATGGCGCCGGCGGGCACGCCCAAGCCGATCATCGCAAAATTGAATAAGGATTTCGGCACGGTGCTGGCCGATCCGGCGCAGAAGAAGCGCTTTGCCGTGCTCGGCGTCGAACTCGTCGGCAGCACGCCGGAAGCGTTCGACAAACTGATCGCCTACGACGCCGAACGGTTCGGCAAAATCTTCAAGCCGGAAGCGAAATAAAGCAGGACGTCAGGCGACGGCTACAACTTCAGGCAACGGCCCTGGCGTCGACCGCGAGTTCGTCGAGCATCGGGCGCAGCTTCGCCGCCGGCAGAGGACGGCAGAACAGATAGCCCTGCGCTTCCGCGCAGCCGCCGGCGCGGACTCTTTCCAACTGCTCCAGGGTTTCGATGCCTTCCGCGGTGGTGATCATCCCAAGGCTGCCGGCGATGCTTGTCACGGCGCGCACGATGACCGTGGCGTCCTCGCTGCTGTCCACGTCGCGCACGAAGGATTTGTCGATCTTGATCTTGTCGAAGGGAAACCGGCGCAGATAGTTGAGCGACGAATAGCCGGTGCCGAAATCATCCATCGAAATCCGCACGCCCATGGCGCGCAGGCGATGCAATGTTTCAAGCACGTCTTCCGTATGGGCGAGCAGAACGGATTCGGTGATTTCAAGGTCGAGACGATGAGGTGACAAGCCGCTCGCCGCCAAGGCGCCGGCGACATCGGCCATCAGATCACGACTGTGGAATTGCAGCGGCGAGACGTTCACCGAAACCTTGATGTCGCTCGACCATGCCATCGCCTCGATGCACGCCTTGCGCAGAACCATTTCGCCGATTTCGCCGATGACGCCGATTTCTTCCGCCAGCGGAATGAACTCCATCGGCGGAATCATGCCACGCTTGGGATCGTTCCAGCGCAGCAAGGCCTCGCAGGCCGCGACGCCGCCCTGGCGAATGTTCATGATCGGCTGATAATGCAATTCGAACCGGTCGGCGACGATGGCCTCCCTGAGATCAACTTCCATCTGCCGGCGCAGATTGGCCGATTTCGCCATTTCCGGGTCGAACAGGCGATAGGTGGCGCGCCCTTCCGTCTTGGCGCGGTTCAGCGCCAGATCGGCGTTCATGAGAAGCTCGTCGGCATTGGTGATTTTCCCGTTCGCCGTCGCAATGCCGATGCTGGCGCGCACCTTGACCTGAACGCCATCGAGATCCAGCGGCTCCGCCAGAAGCGCCATGAGATCCTTGGCGAGCGCGACGGCGGAAGCAGGCTGAGGAGCGCCGGTCTGCAGGATGGCGAACTCGTCACCACCGAGGCGGGCACCGCTGGAATTTTTCGGCAGGCACGATTTGACGCGGGCAGACAGGGCGCACAGCAGTGCATCGCCCATCGGCAGCCCCATCGTGTCGTTGATGGTTTTGAAATTGTCGATGTCCAGCATGATGATCGCCGGACCTTTTTCATTGTCGCACCGCGAGCCGATGGCCGCTTCGGTATCGGTCCGGAATTGCGTCCGGTTTGGCAGACCGGTCAACGTGTCGTGTGTTGCCATATATTCGATTCTGGCCTCTGTGCGGCGACGTGCCGTCACATCAAGAAATGTGGCCAGCGAGCCGCCGTTCTCCATGGGACGATGGGTGATCGAGAAAACCCGCCCATCATCAAGACTTTCATAGGCATAGTCCGGCTGCTGCCGGGCAATGCGCTGGCTGTGACGGTGCAGGATATCGACCAGGCTGACATCGCCAACGCTCTCGACCTGCCGGCTCAACTCTTCAAAGCTGAGGGATTGATCGCCAATTTCTTCATTCAACCCAAACATGCGGGCGAATTTGCGGTTGGCGAGAACAAGATTCCCATCGCCATCGAAGACGCTCAACCCCTGCGACATGTTGTTCAAGGCGGCATCGAGTTGCTGGCGCGATGCAGCCAGCTTTTCGGTGGCGGCCTCCAGACGCGTGTGCGTGAAACCGAGCAGACGGTTATGCCAGTTCAGAAGCATCATGAGCATGATGCCGCAGACGATCAGCCCTGCCACCATCGCGGAAAACTGCCAGTGCTGGCGCATCAGCAGCGCCTGGTCGAGCGCAACCTGTTCGCCGCCATATTTGTTGGCCTGGGCGGAGATGCCGAGAAACTGACGGCTGAGCGGTTCGATCGTTGCCAGCGCCTGCCTGGCGATCGTCGGATCGCCGACGTTCGGCATCAGTTTGGCGATGCCTTGTATTTTGCTTTCGGCATCCCTGAAGGTTTCGAGCAGTTCAGGGTCCTGCTTCAGAAACTTGAGGAATTCGCCACCGCCGAGCAGCGACATGCGGTTGATCAAAATGTCGTACCGCAGGCGCACCTCGTCGAGCGCCGCCGGAGTCTTGTCGACCTGTGTCACCGCAAGGGCTTTTTCCAGCCGCACGAGTTCGATAACTGCCTGGCTGGAACTCCATTGCAGATTGTAACGGGCGGCCTCTTCAAGCGCGGCCTGCCGTTCAGTGATCAAAGACGTAAAATAGAGAGCGCCGCATACGAAGAAGCAGATGATCGAAGAGAAAACGATTTTGACTGTTTTCAACACTTCGATATCCTCATTCGTCCCCCGATAGCCTTCCGCTTATTTGACTTCCATTCGCGCCACCTGCCAAGCAGATCGACTGTAGAACTTCTGGCTTTTCAATTCCGGCCTGGCGTCAAATGGATACACAATGAAGAGCGGACCCTTGTCGCTCACCGGCATATACTGACCATTACGCTTGAGCGCGAGGATGACGCCGTACTTTTCGAAATCCTCAACTGGAATTTCACTCGTATAGTCGTTCAGCGCCGTAACACGAAGCCTGTCTCCAGAAGCGCCAACGCTCGCCAGAAGCTTCGCCATCGGAATGCCCTCGAACTTCACCTTGTCGGTGTACCAAGGTGTCATCGTTTCGAAAGACACCATGCCAAGAGATTCAAGCATAGCTTCATCGAAAATAGCGGCCCCATTTTCGTTCTGTCTGGTGATCTTGCCTGTGATCCGCAGAATCGGTGGTCCGGATGGTATACCAAGGGAGCCCGTTTGAGCAGCGCCAATCGCTGGCGCGAAAAAAAGCGAGCCAATGAAAACGACGCTTTGGCGACGAGTAACCATAGCCATACCACGGTCAGGAGATTGGTGACGAACACCAAGTTCTTGAAAAGCCTAGTCAACATTCACTACTGGATTGTTACCGTCCAAAAGACGGGCACATCGGCCGGATCGGAGGCAGCGCAGCCGTGGCTGCCTGTTCCAGGTGCCCTATCAATAACATACTGAATTTACTTGTATACATATTCAAAATGACCGGCCAAGGCGAAGCGGCCCAAAGGGCCTGGAAGCACGGTGTTGCGCCTTGCCATTAAGAATTCATTCTTTTTATACAAGAGTTTGATATATTAACGTATCAATTAGTAACTTCCTGCTTACCTTTTCAGCAAGGACAAGGGGGGCGGATCACAATCCGCTTTGGCGCAGTGGAAACATTCAAGCAATTCACCTTCGAGGCCGCCCACCAGACCCCGCCGTTTTCGGGCCTGCACGGGCATTCTTTTGTGGTCTGTCTCTATCTGCAAGGTGAACCCGACCCGGTTTACGGCTGGTCGCACAATCTCGACGAAGTCGAGACCGTCATCCGCAACGTCAAACGCAAGGTCGATCATAAATATCTGAACGACGTTGCAGGGCTCGAAGTGCCCACGCTCGAGAATTTGACCCGCTGGCTTTTCAACGAGTTCTCCAGCGTCTTGACCGGCGTCGATCGAATCGCCGTCCAACGTGGAACGCCGGGACAGACGGAAGGGTGCACGTTCGGCAAGACGAGACGCGCCCAGGCTGCATGATCTGAACTTCACGATTCGATACCCCGATCTCAATCGGCGCCGCACCGCCGATTGCGTTCAGGCGTGTGCATGTTAGGACGCGCCTTTGATCGGGAGAAGACATTGGCGCAGGACATCATCATAGCCGCCGCCGACCTCGAACGCATGGTCGAGGCGATGTTCGTTGCAGCCGGCCTGCCCGCGCCATGGGCGCAACGGGAAGCCGAAGTGCTGGTCTGGGCCGATCTGCGCGGCGTAGGTTCCCATGGCGTGCTGCGCGTGCCCTCCTATATCGCCGGCATGAAGCATGGCATGCGCCGCGGCGACGCCGACATCCGGACCATCTTCGAGAAAGGCGCTCTGGCGATCATCGAGGCCGATCGTGGACCGGGCCTGCATGCCATGCGGCTCGCCATGGACAAGGCGATCGCCCTGTCGCAAACGCATGCGATCGGCTGGGTGGCGTTGCGCAACGGCACGCACACGGGTCCGATGGGCTTTTACGTACGGCAGGCCGCTGACCAGGGCCTCATCGGTATCGCCATGTCGGCATCGCGGCCCCTGATGGCCTATCACGGCACGCGCACGGCCGCGGCCGGAACGGCGCCACTCGCCATCGGCGTGCCGCGCCTTGGCGGCGAGGCGCTGGTGCTCGACATGGCCAATGCGGCGATCACCATCGGCAATCTGGCGCAGGCGCGCATGTCAGGCAAACGCCTGCCGGACAATGTCGCGCTCGACTCCCAGGGGCGCATGACGACCGATCCCGAGCGCGCGGTGACGCCAATGCCTGTGGCAGGGCCAAAAGGCGCCGGGCTTGCCTTGATGATCGAGTGTCTGGCAAGCCTGATGTCGGGAAGTCCGTTGTTGACGACGGCGTTCGACGAACCGGCCCTGCGACACCAGCATCTGCAGAACGGCGTCTGCATTGCACTCGACCCGACGTTGTTTCTCGGCCCCGATGTGATGGCTGACGAAGTCGACAGGCTCGCACGCGGCGTCAAGGCTGAACCGATGGCCGAAGGTTTCGATGAAATCCTGATGCCAGGCGAGCGCGGCGACCGCGAGGCGCAACATCGACGCGCGCACGGCATCCCATTGCCGGCGGCGCTCTGGAGCGAGCTTGCAGTGTGCGCGCAGCGGCTTGGCGTGCAGCCGGCACAAGCACGCAAGCCATAATCTCAGGCTGACCGCCCCGACGCCGGCAAGCCTGCCTGCTTACGCAGGATCGCGGCAAACCGTTCGGCCAAAGGCGACAGCGGTCGCGCAGCCGCGCGGCTGAGACCGAGCGCCCGCGTGGCCCCCGCTTCCTTCAAGGCGATCTGATCGAGCATGCCGGCCTTGACTTCAAGCTGCACAAGCTGCTGCGGCATGATGGCGATGCAGTCGCTGTGCATGACGATGGTCTTGATCGCGACCATGGAATTGGTCAGCACGGCCTGCGACGGCCAGCCGACGCCGCTGACGATGAAGAGCGCCTCCAACTGCGTATGATAGGCGCTTCGATCGCTCGGCAGCACCCATTGCACGTCGCGCAATGATTTCAACGATTGCCGCTTCGATCGCAGGACCGGATTGCCGGGGCGCGCGATGATGCGGAACGTATCCTGCGACAGGCGCTCCTCGATGACGCCCTCCACTGACGGGTAGACGCCGATCGGCCCGAGGCTCAGATCGATCGAACCGCGCAGCAGATCGCGCATGGCCTCGCTGAACACCGTCTCCTGGATATGAACGGCGGCATTGGGAAACTCCGTTTTCAACTGCGCGACCGCGCGCGGCACCACATGGGCGAACGCGACCGGCGTCACCGCCAGGTTCAGAGGTCCCAGCGCGTGCTGGCTGCGGTGCTCGATCTCCTCCGATGCGCGCTGCATCTGCGCCTCGATGATTTCCGCATGGCGGGCGATCGTGGCGCCAAGCTCGGTCAGGCGCGCGCCGTTGCGGCCCCGATCGAACAGGCGGCCTCCGGTGCGCGCCTCAAGCTGCGCGATGCTGCTGGACAGGGCCGGTTGCGACAAGCGCCGCAACTGCGCCGCCTGGCTGAACGAGCCGCTTCGCGCGATCGACAGCAGGTTCATCAACTGACGAAAATCCAATTCCATAATTATAACCTATGGAAAGTGCCAATTTATATATTTGACTTGGATGGATGCTTTTCGTCAACCTCACACATCCTGCAACAGCCGAAACAGAGCCGCGCAGGTGGAGGAAGCCATGACCGCGACGCCGCTCAACCAACTGACATCCGTCCATCTGGTCGGCAGCATCGGCCTCGACAGTGTCGCCGAGGTCTTCCGCACCACCGGCGAACTGCTGGGGCGTAGACTGAAACGCGTACCTGACGGCGAGCCCGGACCACGGCGGCTTTGGGCGAGCTTTCAATATCCGCTACTGCGTTCGAGTCCTTATCTGCGGCCCGATCCTGGCGGCGCCTTGCGCAAGACGTCGGGATTCCCCTTGTTGAGCCTCGCCGAGGGCGTGAGCGCCGACGAGGTGTCGTTCGGCGAGCTTGGATATGCGCGGGAGGCGCGCGCCTCCTATCTCGACTTCTGCGCGGCGCGCGATCGCGGCGAGATTCCCGCCGATGCGCGCTTTCAGGTCTGCCTGCCGACGCCGATGGGCGTGATCTACGCCTTCTGCATTCCAAAAGACGTGCTTGCCGTCGAACCCGCCTATGAGCGCACGATGATCGCCGAAGTTGCGGCGCTCTGCGCCGGCATCCCACACAAGGATCTCTCGATCCAGTGGGATTTCTGTCACGAGATGATCATCTGGGATGGCCAGCCGCAGGACATGTTCCCGCTCGTCGGCGCATCGAAGCCGGAGATCCTCGCCCGGCTCAGCCGCATCTGCGCCGATATTCCGGCGGATGTCGAGTTGGGATTCCACCTTTGCTATGGCGACTTCGGCGCCCGTCACTTTGTCGAGCCGCGCGATACGGCCGCCATGGTGGAAGTGTGCAACGGCATCACCGATACGATCCGGCGGCCGGTCGGATTCATTCACATTCCCGTTCCAATCAATCGCGACGACGAGGCTTTCTTCCAGCCGCTGACGACGCTGCGACTGCCGAAAGGCTGCGACTTCTATCTCGGGCTCGTGCATGCACGCGATGGCATAGAGGGAACGCAGCGGCGGATCGCCGTCGCCAGCAAATTCGTTCCCAGCTTCGGCATCGCCACGGAGTGCGGCATCGCCCGCGCGCGCAAGCCTTCACTGATCGTCGAGACCTTGCAGGTCTATGCCGGCGCCAGCCGCGAGCCTGTTTGAAGCGTTAAAGATCTTGCTTGGGGAGGGTGAGACGATGCGAATGTATCATGTCTTTCTTGCATGTTTCATGGTCGCGACAGGCGCACAAGCGCAGACGTCAAGCTGGCCTGACAAGCCCGTTCGAATCGTCGTCTCGCAGCCTGCCGGAGCCGCGCCCGATGTGATTGCGCGGCTTATCGCCGACTCTGTCGGCGCGTCGCTGAAGCAACAGGTCTACATCGAGAACAGGCCGGGCGCCGCCAATATCGTCGGCTCCCAGGCGGTCGCACGGGCAGCGCCGGACGGCTACACATTCCTGTTTGCAACCACCGCCGCCATAGCCAGCAATCCCTTCACCTTCGCGTCCCTTCCCTACGATCCGGAAAAGGATTTCACGCCGGTCGCAATGATCGCCAGGGGGCCCTTTTTTCTGCTCGTCCATCCCAGCGTGAAGGCGAATAACCTGAGCGAGCTGATCGCGCTCGATAAGGCCGATCCGGGAAAACTCTCGATCGCAACCGAAGGCCCGCGCAATTTCACCGGCATCCTTGCCGCCTGGATCAACAGGCTCGCGGGGACACATATGGTCGAAGTGCCCTATCAGACGATCAGCCAGGGCATTCAGGATGCGATCAGCGGCCGCGTTCAGGTGATCAACATCCCGATCGTCAACGCCGTGCCGTTCATCCAGTCGAAAGAGCTGAAGCCCCTTGCGGTGAGTTCGCTGCAGCCGATGCCGAAATTCGAAGACATTCCGCCCATCGCCGGAACCTTGGCCGGCGTCGATATGATCGGCTGGTTTGCGCTTGTCGCGCCAAGCGGAACGCCTGATGCCATCGTGCAGCGCATGAACCGCGAAGTCGATCGCGTGCTGACGACGCCAGAGATGAAGGAGCGACTGCTCGGCTTCGGCTTTTTCACCGAGGGCGCCGAAACCACCAAAGCGACCGGCGATTATATCCGCTCGCAGCGCGAAACCTGGGGCAAGGTCGTGAAGGCGATTGGGCTGGAGCCTTTGCAGCAATAGCAGATATCGGGAGACTGACATGTATCTCAAGGCAAGCTGGTATGTCGCCGCCTGGTCGAAAGACATCGGGCATTCGCTCAGCGTGCAGACCATTCTCGGCGAATCACTGGTTCTGTTTCGCAAGAGCAATGGCGAGGTCGCGGCGCTGGAGAACCGGTGCGCGCACCGGCATGTGCCGCTCGGCGCGGGTACGCTCGTCGGCGACGAGGTCGAGTGCGCTTATCATGGCTTGCGTTATGACGGCTCGGGGCAATGCACCCGCGTACCATCGCAGGACCGCATTCCCTCACGGGCGAAAGTACGCTCCTACCCGATCGTCGAGCGATACGGCTGGGTGTGGATCTGGATGGGCCCGGCCGAGGCCGCTGATCCAGCGGCGATCCCGGATTTCTCCAAGCTCTCCGACCCGGCCTTCGCAGCAGCGGGCGGCACCAAGCTCGTACGCGCCAATTATGAGCTGATCACCGACAATCTGATGGACCTGTCTCATGTCGGCTTCGTTCACCAGAAGACGATCGGTAATCAGGACATGGGCGAGAAGGGCACGATCAAGGTCGAGCGGCTGGACCACGGCGTGAGAGTCACCCGCTGGGTGATCGACGTGCCGCCGCCGCCGACCTATGTGCGCACCGGAATCATCGGCGCCGACCAGAATGTCGACCGCTGGCAGATCATCGATTTCGAGCCACCGTGCTATGTCCATATCTATGTCGGCGGTGTCGCGACCGGAACCGGCGCACCGGAAGGCAATCGTGTCGGCGGCCTGGGCCTCTGGATCATGAACGCGATGACGCCGCTCACAGACGCGACGTCGAATTACTTCTGGGCCGTCGGCCGCGACTTTCACATCGGCAACGCACAGGTGACGGAATTCATGCGCGACGAAATCTCCCGCACCTTCGACGAGGACAGCGCCATCCTCGAACTGCAGCAGAGCACCATGGACCTGTTCTCGCATCCCCAGAGCGTGGATATTCTCGCGGACGCGGGCGGCGTGCAGTCGCGACGGCTGCTGCGCTCCCTGATCGAGGCAGAGAATGCGCTTAGCCGCGCAAAGTCTGCGCCCGAAGCGGTCGCCTGATCACTTCTTCATCGGCGGGCGCTGGCGCACCGGATCTGAACCGTCCCAGCCGATCGATGCCTTATAGATCTGGGTGAACATGTCTTCGGTGACCGGAATCATTTCGATCACCTCGATCATGGCGCCGAGGGTCGAGACGGTATCGAAATAGCCGACCCTCGCGCCGCTGGGCACCTCGGCCTCATAGACGAGTTCGAGGCCCTGCGCCTTGTATTCGGCGATGCGCGCATTGTAATCGATGGCCGAGATGCCGAAGTGGTGAAAGCCGTAACCGCGCTTATCGACGATTTCCTTGTAGACGGACGGCACGTCGTTGAGCTGCTGGATGAGTTCGTATTGCATGGTGCCGGAGTGGCCCATGGCGATGGAGAGTTCGACGTCCGTCGGCTTGCCGCGGTAGGTCTGCACGGCGAAGCGGCCACCCTCGCGCAGGAACCACGGTCCCGCCTTCAAGGTGCGGGTGAATTCGCGCATGGCCGCATGCACGTCCTTGACGATGAACGCCGTCTGTATGACGCCATCGACGGGCTGTCCGAAATTCAGCAAGGGCATGCCAATCCTCCCGCGACATACTCAGCGATGCCGCTTGTTGTTTTCCATCAGCCAAGCTAGGCGCAAGCGCTTGGTACTGGCAAGCGCCAGGCTGACGAGCGAAGAGGAAATGGGCAGCGTTCAATCAGCCTGCGAGGTGCGGGTCTTGCCCCACGCACGGATGAGCGCGCGCTCCTCCTCGGTCATGCCGGTGAGATTGTTGGGCGGCATGGCCCGCGTGAAGCCCGCGAACATGCGAATCTCGTCGCGATAGCGCGCGATGAACTCGGGATGATCGAGCCGCACGCCTTTCGGCGCGGTCGAAATGCCCGGCCATACCGGCATCTGCGCATGGCACATGGCGCAGCGCGTGCCGATGACCTCGGCAACCTTCTCCGGCGCTTTCGGCAGGCCGGCGATGGGATCGACCGGCTGCAGATCGGAGAGGCCCATGACCTCGCGGCCGGCGCTGGTCTGCGGCATGCTGATCCAGATCGCCGTCCAGATAGCGAGCGCGGCGACGAGCCAGGCCCACCATTTATTGCCGCGCCCGGAGTGACGCTCATTGTAAAAATAGCGCACGACCGCGCCGGCAACGAGCACGAGGCCGACGACCACATAGGCATAGGGGCTCGAATAGGACAGCGGGTAATGTCCCGAGATCATCAGGAACAGGACCGGCAGGGTGAGATAGTTGTTGTGCGTCGAGCGCTGCTTGCCGGTTTTGCCGTAGGCCGGATTAGGCTGCTCGCCCGCGAGCAGCGAGGCGATGACCTTGCGCTGGTTGGGGATGATGACGAGAAAGACGTTGGCCGTCATGATCGTCGCCATCAGCGCGCCGGTGTGGATGAAGGCGCCGCGGGCGGAGAATACCTGCTGGAACAGGAACGCCATCACGATGATGAGGGCGAAGCCGACTGTCGCCAGCGCCACATCGTTTTTCGCCACCGGCGAGCGGCAGAGAAAATCATAGACGATCCAGCCGATCGCCAGCCCGCCGATGCCGTAGACGGCGGCCATGGCCGGCGAGATCTGCCGGATGGCGGGATCGATGAGATAAACGTCGGCCGAGAGATAATAGATCCAGACGAGCAGGAAGAAACCGGAGATCCAGCTCGAATAGGCCTCCCACTTGTGCCACATCAGCTCTTCGGGTAGCGCGTCAGGCGCCACGAGATATTTGCGGACGTGATAGAAGCCGCCGCCGTGGACCTCCCACGCTTCGCCGCCCTTTTCGGCCGGATGTTCGGGCGTGGCGCGCAAGGCCGCGTCGATATGCATGAAATAAAAGGATGAGCCGATCCAGGCGATGCCGGTAATAATATGCACCCAGCGCAGCAACATGCCGCCCCATTCCATTACAATGCCGTCCATAACGTCCCCGCGATCGCGAACCCTTACTGCCGTGACTTTAAGCAAGAAGCCTGCCTTGCGGTAGAATGAGACAATCGTAATAATTTTCAAAATTTATCGGATAATGGCGCGCCAATGGCTACCCTGGAAAACATCAATGTTTTCATCCGCTCGGTCGAGGGCGGGTCGTTCTCGGCCGCCGGTCGCAGCCTTGGCCTGTCGGCGGCGGTGGTCAGCCATCGCATCAAGATGCTGGAGCGCCACCTGGGATGCCGACTATTTCATCGCACGACGCGGCAGATGCGCCTCACCGAACAGGGCGGCGTGTTCTACGAGCGCTGCATGGAAATCCGCGAGGCGGTGGAGCGCGCCGAAAGCAGCGTCGCCGACATGGGCGCGGCGCCGCGCGGCTCGTTGAAGATCACCGCCCCCCTGGGGCTCGGCCGCCGCGTGGTGACACCGGCGATCATCGACTTTCGGGCAGCCTACCCGCTGATCGATGTCCGGCTGCGGCTGTCAGACTATCTGATCGACGTGCTGATGGAATCCGTCGATATCGCGCTGCGCATGGCGGTGATGGAGGATTCATCGCTGACCATGCGCAAGATCGCCGATGTGGACCGGGTGCTCGTCGCCTCGCCCGCTTATCTGGCGCGGCGCGGCAGGCCGAAGCAGATCGGCGATCTTTTCGATCACGAATGCCTGCTGCTGCGCTTTCCGGGCAGCCAGCAGGTGCGCTGGTCGCTCATGGAGAACGGGCAGGAACGGCACTTGCCGGTCTCGGGATCGGCCGATGCCGATGACGGGGATGTGCTGACGCAATGGGCAGTCGGCGGTCTCGGCATCGCGCTGAAGCCGGTGTTTGAAGTAGCGGAGCATCTGCGCTCCGGCGCACTCGAGGCGATCCTCGATGATTGCCCGCCGGTGCCGGTAGCCCTCGGGCTTCTCTACCCCTATCCGCGCGCCAATCTTCATACCTTGCCGAGCAAGGTGCGCGCCTTCGCCGACATGGTGGCCCCGCTGACGCGGGCGCATATTCAGCAGCAGATGGCGCTGACGCCAAAACGGGCAGGAAGGCCATCAATTAGGCAAACCCCTATGAAATGAGGGAATTACCGCCCTCACCCGAGAGCACTTTCAAACATATTTTGCAAATCTGCCGATTTCCTTGCTGTAGCATCTAGCAGACATGGAGCTGACCGCATGGGCGGACTTTCTACTCACATTCTCGATACGCATTCCGGCCTGCCCGCCAAAGGCGTCAGGATAGATCTGCTCTGGATTCAGGAGACAGGCGCCATCCAGGTCCTGGGCCGTTATGTCACCAATGACGACGGCCGCACCGACGGCCCCCTGCTCTCGGGCGCGGACTTCCGCACCGGCACGTTCGAACTGCGCTTCCACATGGGCGATTACTTCCGCGGCCGTGGCATAACGCTCGAGGACCCACCGTTTCTCGACATCATCCCGGTGCGTTTCGGCGTCGCCAGGAAAGACGCCCATTATCACGTGCCGCTGCTCGCCTCGCCCTGGGCCTATTCAACCTATCGGGGATCGTGATGGCCGGTTATCCGCGCGACATGATCGGCTATGGCGGCGAGCCTCCGCAGGCGCGCTGGCCCAATGGCGCGCGTATCGCGCTGCAGTTTGTCATCAATTACGAGGAAGGCGGCGAGAACAACATCCTGCACGGCGATGCCGCGTCGGAGGCGTTCCTGTCGGAAATCGTCGGTGCTGCGCCATGGCCCGGCCAGCGCCATATGAATATGGAATCGATCTACGAATATGGCTCGCGCGCCGGTTTCTGGCGGCTGCACCGCCTGTTCACCCAGCGGCAGATGCCGGTCACCGTGTTCGGTGTGGCGATTGCTCTCGCGCGCAACCCGCAGGCCGTCGCCGCAATGAAGACGGCCGGCTGGGAGATCGCCTCGCACGGCTTGAAATGGATCGACTACAAGGACATCGACGCCGCGACCGAGCGGGCGCACATCGCGGAAGCCGTACGGCTGCATACGGAAATAACCGGCGAACGGCCGCTTGGCTTCTATCAGGGCCGCTCGTCGGAACAGTCGATCCCGCTCGCGGCGGAGGAAGGCGGTTTTCTCTATCTCGCCGATTCCTATGCGGACGACCTGCCCTACTGGGTCGAACTGCACGGCAGGCAGGAACTCGTCGTGCCCTATACGCTCGACGCCAACGACATGCGCTTCGCGACGCCGCAGGGTTTCAACAGCGGCGACCAATTCTTCGCCTATCTCAAGGATTCCTTCGACTGCCTTTATGAGGAAGGCGCCGAGCGTCCGAAAATGCTGTCGATCGGCCTGCACTGCCGGCTCGTCGGCCGGCCGGGACGCGCGGCAGCGCTCGCGCGCTTTCTCGATTATGTGAAAGGCCGCGAGCACGTCTGGGTGGCGCGCCGCCTCGACATTGCAAGGCACTGGATCAAGCAGCATCCGCCGCAAACGGGCTATCAGCCAAGCCGCATGTCGGCGCCGCTGTTTCGCGAAGCCTTCGGCGATATTTTCGAACATACGCCGCAGATCGCCGAAGCCACCTACGGAAAGGGTCTCGACGCCAGTCACGATACGGCTAGCGGGCTGCATACGGCGCTTGTCGCGACCATGCGTGAGATGACGCCGACGCAGAAGCTAGATCTCATCCGCGCCCATCCCGATCTCGCCGGACGGCTGGCGCTGGCCAAACAATTGACGGATGATTCAACGAAGGAACAGGGCTCCGCCGGGCTCGACCGGTTGAGCGCCGAAGAGCTGGCTCGTTTCACCGCCATCAACAATGCCTACAGAGAGCGTTTCGGCTTTCCCTTCATCATGGCGGTGAAGGGCGCGACGAAAGAGCAGATTCTCGGCGGTTTCGAGAGCCGCATCGGCAACAGCGTCGAAACGGAAACCGCCGAGGCGCTGAAGCAGATCGAACGTATCGCGCTTCTGCGGTTGAACGACAGGCTGCCGCAATGATCAGCGCCGCGCCGGCGCATCAGATGTCGGGCGACGCACTGGCGGCGCGCATCGAAGCACTGGCGCAGTTCAGTTCCGAGCCCGATGCGCTGACCCGCCTGACCCTGACGCAGGAACATCGCAAGGCCGCTGATCTTGTCGCAAGCTGGATGACGCAGGCCGGCATGAGCGTGCATATCGATGCCCTTGCGACCGTCGTCGGCAGATATGAGGGAAGCGATCCGGCCGGCAAGACATTGCTGCTCGGCTCGCATATCGACACCGTGCGCAATGCCGGCAAATACGACGGCAATTTCGGCGTCATAGCCGCCATCGCCGTCGTCGACCGGCTGAAGCGCGAGGGGATCAAGCTGCCGTTCGCCATCGAGGTGCTGGCCTTCGGCGACGAGGAAGGCGTGCGCTATCCCTCGACCCTGACCGGCTCTCGCGCGATCGCTGGAACATTCGAACAGACCGCGCTCGACGACAAGGATGCCGACGGCGTGTCACGGCGCGAGGCGCTCCTCCGCTTCGGCGCCGACCCTGACGATGCGCCCAGGCAGGTGCGTGAGCCGACACGGGTTCTCGCCTATGTGGAACTGCACATCGAGCAAGGCCCCGTCCTCGAGGCGCAAGGTTTTCCCGCCGGCATCGTCACCGCCATCAACGGCGCCACGCGCGGGACCATCACCGTCACCGGCAGGAGCGGCCATTCGGGCACGCAGCCGATGAATATGCGCAGCGATGCCCTGACGGCGGCAGCCGAGATGATCCTCGCCATCGAGCGGATCGGCCGCGACACGCCCGGGCTTGTGGCCACCGTCGGGCGCATCGAGACGCCGCGCGGCGCGGTCAATATCGTTCCGGGCGTGGTCGAGATGTCGCTTGACGTGCGCAGCCCGTCGGACAGCGAGCGTGTGGGAGCGGTCCAACGCATCGAGACCGGGATTGCCGATATCGCCGCGCGCCGTGGCGTCACGGCAAAGTTCGTTCAGTCTTACGAGATGCCGGCGGCGCCCTGCGATCCATGGCTGATGGATACGCTGGAGCAAAGCTTCCGGCATCTAGGCTTTACGCCGTATCGCCTGGCTAGCGGCGCCGGTCATGACGCCATGTCGTTTCGCGGCCGCATTCCGATAGCGATGATCTTTGCGCGCTGCAAGGCCGGCATCAGCCACAACCCGGCCGAATACGCCTCGCCCGGCGACATGGAAGCCGCAACGGCTGTGCTCAACGACTTCATCCGAACGCTAGCCGCTTGAACCCTCGCGCAAACCCTTCTCCCGCGCGCAAGCGGGAGAAGGTGGCCCTCGCATCGCGAGGGTCGGATGAGGGTGGTGCGCAGCGATCTATCTTTGAACTCTTCCCGCTCGGTGCGGTAAGTGTGGGCATGACGAACGGAGCAAGCGAGGCTGTGCTCCCTCATCCGACCCTTGCTGCGCAAGGGCCACCTTCTCCCGTAAACGGGAGAAGGAATTTAAGGGCGCAGCTTGAGTAGCTTGATCGCGTTCTCCTTGAGGATCAGCGGGCGCACCTCCGGCTTGATGTCGATGGCTTCGAAGTCCTTCAGCCAGCGGTCCGGCGTGATGGCGGGAAAATCCGAACCGAAGAGGACTTTGTCCTTCAGCAGCGAATTGGCGTAACGCACCAGGATCGGCGGGAAATACTTCGGCGACCAGCCGGACAGGTCGATGTAGACGTTGGGCTTGTGCTGGGCGACGGCCAGCGCCTCCTCCTGCCAGGGGAAGGACGGATGCGCCATGATGATGGGCATGTCGGGAAAGTCGACCGCGACGCTGTCGAGATACATCGGGTTGGAATATTCGAGTTTGATTCCGTAGCCGCCGCGCATGCCCGAGCCGACGCCGGTCTGGCCGGTGTGGAAGAGCGCGGGCTTGCCGGTTTCCGCGATCGCCTCGTAGAGCGGATAGCACATGCGGTCGTTGGGATAGAAGGCCTGCACCGAGGGGTGGAACTTGAACCCCTGCACGCCGAAATCCTCCACCAGGCGGCGCGCCTCCCTGGCGCCGAGCTTGCCCTTGTGCGGATCGATGGAAGCGAAGGGGATCATGATATCGGAGTTCTCGTTGGCGAGCCGGGCCACCTCCTCATTGGGATAGCGCCGGTGACCGAGGTGGTGCTCGCTGTCGACATGGAAGATGACGAGGCCGATTTTCCGCTCGCGGTAATATTGCGCGATTTCGGGAATGGTCGGCTGCTCGAATTCCTTCTTGAAATAGGTCTTCATGCCCTCCTGCAGCTCGCGCGAATCCAGCCAGGAATCGCAGCCGCACGGCCCCTCGGCGTGGGTATGAATGTCGATGGCCACCAGATTGTCGATATCGAGCATGAAAATAACCTTTGAGATCAGGCCGGTCCAAGCAGGCACGGCGGCGGCCATCTTAGCCGCCGCAAGTCCGGATGCAATGAACCGAAGGTAGGATCAGGCGGCGATCGAGGGCGTCGTGTTGGGCACGATCGGGTCCTTGGGCTTGCCCTCGCGGGAGACTTCGAGCTGCTCGACATTCATGATGGGCAGCACCTCCCCCAGCCACAGGGCGTGGACGAGATGATCACGGCGCGGCTGGCGTGTGTCCGGATGCACAAGAATGGTGAGGCCGGCGCGGTTGAGCATGAGCCAGGGCACGAAGGTGGCGAAGGTCTCGACCTCGAAAGCGACCTGATACATCGACCTTGCATGGGGACCGACGAGCCGGTCGTGCCAACGGCCAAGCTGGACGGTGAAGCGCTCGGCGATCTCCGCGCGCAGGGTTTCGGCAGCGGCGCGCTCCTGCGCGTCCTTGAAATAGATGTGGGCGTGGTAGCCGACGATTTTTTCGAGCGGCACGGGCATAGCAAACTCTCCGGGCTGGTTTGCCCGCAGATTAGTATAGTTGATGCAGCAGTGTCATCCCCGACGCCCGCAGGGCGAGCGGGGAACCAGGCCTAGCGGTTCGGCACCCGCAGCCACCGACGTCCGGCGTCGACGCAGTTGAAACGCCTGGGTTCCCGCTCGCGCTGCGCGCGTCGGGAATGACATTCATTGCGGCTATGAGCTAGTGCGCCGGCAGCAATTCCTCGACCGCCGTGGTGGCCGCCACCACATCGAACGGGCGTATCCAGGTGCGATAGACGAGGCGTTCGTATTTGGTCTCGTCGTAGGGCGTCGCCGAATGCAGGGTGCCGACGTCGTTCCAGATGAGCACGTCCTTGTCGCGCCACTTGTGGCGGTAGACGAATTGATCCTGCACCGTATAGGCGATCAATTCCTTGATCAGTGCCCAGCCGTCTTCCTGCGACATGCCCTGGACGCTCTTGGTCGAGCCGTTGGTGATGAAGAAGGACTTGCGTCCGTCGACCGCACTCTTGACCACGACGGGGTGAATGACATCCTGCATCTTGGCGAGTTCTTCCGGCGACAGCGCGGCGCGGCTGTATTTCTGTATGAGATGGCCGCGGTTGTGCACCACGTTCAGCCTCTCGAGTTCCTGCTGGCGCTCCAGCGGCAGGGATTCAAAGGCCGCCGCCGCATCGGCGATCAGCGTGTCGCTGCCTTCCGGCGGGCATTCGATGCCGTACAGCATGGTCGTCAGGCCGAGCTTGGCATAGGTCGTTCCATCCGTATGCCAGTTGCGGCCGGCGTCGGGCGTTCCGATATATTTGCCGTCCACCTTCTTGTTCGACAGGATCGAAATGCCCGGATATTTGGGATGAGGGCCGGTATATTGCTGCGCGCTGACCTTGCCGAGCCGGCCCGAGACTTCCAGCACCTGCTCGTCGCTGAGCGTCTGGTTGCGGACCACAACGACCGCGGTCCTGCGGCAGATGTCGTCGAAGGCGAGAAGTTCTTCCTTTGAAGCGGTAGGAAGATCGAGATCCAAGATTTCGATTGCAAAATTCGGCTTCAGCCAGCTAGTCCGAAGCAGTGTCGCCCCTGCTTCCATCATGCTCGTCGCCATCGGTGTCTCCCATCATGCGGCTGTTATGAGCTGCAAGCTCCGCGCGCGGCGCGAAGCCATCGTTCAATCGCAAGCAATCATTGCGCCAGACGATATAACCAGCGCGGCAGCGGCGACGTACAATGCGAAAGTCGTACAAGCGCCTGCCATTAAAGGACTGCCGGCGTGAGGACGCAGCTCATTCGGCTGCCTCTGATTCAGCAAATGCGATTGCCCGCGCTGGTTTTCAGCGCAGCCCGCCGAAGTAATAGGCAGGTTCGATCGCCCCCGAGCATGGCGCGCCCAAAGAGACGCCGTCACGCGGCGCTTTACGTTCAATGGTCCCGCCCTCCTGTTGGCGCGCCATTTGCTTTGTTCGTTGCACGCTCAATCGTCCTGCGCGCCGCAATATGGCCGGCGGGCCGGTCAACAGAGGTCAAGCTGTGCTTCCGACTCAGGAACCGATGTTACGCCGCTTCTGGCATTGCCTCTTCCCGATGGCCGATCTTGGCGATACGCCGCGTCCCTTCCGCCTGCTGGGCGAAAGCATCGTCGTCTGGAAGGACGCCGACGGCGTTCCTCACGCGGTGCAGGATCGCTGCCCGCACAAGACCGCCAAATTATCCCTCGGCTATCTGCAGGACGGCAACATCGTCTGCCCCTATCACGGCTGGGCTTTCGACGGCGATGGACTTTGCACCTTGATCCCGCAGGAGCTGGCGCGGCGCGAACGCAAGGTGAAGGTGCGCGCCTATCATTGCATCGAGCGCTATGGCCAGGTCTGGGTCTGTCTCGACGAGCCGGCGCTGGATATTCCGGAGGTCGAGCCGTTCGGAGACCCGGCGTTCCGACAGGTGTTCGAATTTTCCGAGGACTGGGCCTGCTCGCCGCTGCGCATCATGGAAAACGAATTCGATGCCGCGCATCTGTCTTTCGTTCACGCGACGAGCTTCGGCAACACCGATCCTATCCCCGCCCTGCCCGCGATCGAGATTCTTGACGACGGCTTCATCGCCCGCAGCCAGCCGGCCGTGCGCAATCCCGAAGGCATGCGCAGCGCACTCCATATGACCAGCGCCACGACGGTGCGCACGACCACCGGCCGCTATTACGTGCCGTTCTTCCGCGTCACCGAAATCGCCTATCCGAACGGGTTGAAGAACATTCTGGTGACGGCGCTGACGCCGATCGACGACCGCAACACTCGCTTCAACCAGTTCGTGCTGCGCAACGATACGGAAGAACAGGTGTCGAGCGCGCAAGTGATTGCCTTTGATCGCAGGGTAACCCTGGAAGACAAGCTCATCCTTGAATCGACCGACCCGGACGTGCCGCTCGACGCCAGCGAGGACGACGAGGAACATATGGCGAGCGACCGCCCCGGGCTCCTGATGCGCAAGAAAGTACGGGCGTTCTGCGACGAGCTGCGCCGCTCCGGCAGCCTCGCCGACCTCATGGAGGTTCGCCTCGCCGGAGAATAGCCGTTCTGAGCCACCCCTCGAACGTCCATAGTCGATTGGAGTTCATCATGACGCAACGCAAGACACTGCATTTGACCAGACGCAACGCAATGATCGGCTCCGCCGCCGTCATCGCCATGCCATGGATCGCACGGGCGCAGGTCGCCTTGCCGAAGGTGCGCTTTACCGCCGGCTGGTCCTTCCAGGGCAACCAGTCCTATATGCTGCGCGCGCAGAAAGCGGGTTACTTCCGTGACGCCGGCGTTGATGTGAGCGTCTCGCGCGGTTTCGGTTCCGGCCGGATACCGGTCGACATCGCCGGCGGCGTCTTCGATCTCGGCGCGGGCGAGATGAGCGCAACCTTGAAATTCATGGCGGAGAACCCGGACTCCGATCTGGTCGTCGTGGCTATCCTTGAAGACACGAACCAGGTGGCGATGACGGTGCGGGCCGATGGGCCGATCAAGACGCCGAAGGATATCGAAGGCGCTTCCCTTGCCGCGCCGGAATCCGATGTCGGGCGGCAATTGTTTCCGGCCTATGCGAAGGTTGCCGGCATCGACGCCAGCAAGGTCACCTGGATTTCAGTGGCGCCCGAGCTGCGCGAACCCATGCTGATCCAGAAGCGCACGGCGGGTGTCACCGGCAATGCATCGAGCACGGCGCCAAGCCTCAAGCGCCTCGGCATGGACCTGCCGGATCAGCGGATCTTTTTCTATCGCGATGCCGGCCTCGATCTTTATTCGAATTGCTATGTGGCCTCGCGCAAATTCGCCGAGAAGAACCCCGCCGCCCTGAAAGCGGCGCTGACCGGGCTGTTCCGCGCTTATGTCGACTACTATCGCGACGCCACCGACTCGCTGAAGGTTCTGGCGGAGGTGGAACCGCTGACCGACCTCAAGATCGAGACGGAGCGTGTCGCCTTTCTCAAGAAAATCATGCCGATGGGCAAGGCGATGAAGGAGCAGGGAATCTCGACGGTCGATCCGGCGCGGCTGGAACTGTGCATCACCACCATCGAGGAAGCGTATGGCCTGCCGAAGCGCCTGACAAAGGAGCGCGTCTACACAGACGCCTATCTGCCGGCGCAAAGCCAGCGGATGGTCTGAGCCTCATGGTGGGGGAATGAAACGATGAAAGAACGGCCGTTCGTTGAAATCGATCGTGTCTGGATGCGCTACAACGGCTCCGGCGGCACCCTGGCGTTGCGCAATGCATCACTCTCTGTCGAGCGCGAAGAGTTTGTTGCCGTCGTTGGGCCGTCGGGCTGCGGAAAATCGACGCTCATGCGCCTCGTCACGGGCCTGTGGCCGGCGAGTTCCGGCTCGGTCATCGTTGCCGGCAAGGAGGTCGACCGACCCCTGTCGATCGCCGGCATGGCGTTTCAGAACCCGACCCTGCTGCCGTGGCGCAGCATCCTCAACAACGTCATGCTGCCGTTCGAAGTTGTGGAACCGCATGCCGGGCGGCTGCGGCGCGACCGGGCGTCGTATGAAAAGCAATGCCATGAACTGCTCGAGCTCGTCGGCCTGAAGGGCTTCGAGGCGAAGAACCCCTGGCAGTTGTCGGGCGGCATGCAGCAGCGCGCCTCCCTGTGCCGCGCCCTCGTCCACCAGCCGCAATTGCTGATGCTGGACGAGCCCTTCGCGGCGCTCGACGTCTTCACCCGCGAGGACCTGTGGGGCGTGCTGCAGAACTTGTGGATGGTGCGCAAGCCGACCGTCATCCTCGTCACCCACGACCTGCGCGAAGCGGCGTTTCTGGCCGATCGCATCCTGGTGATGACGTCGCGGCCGGGTCGCATCATGATCGAACGCAAGGTCGACCTGCCGCGTCCGCGCACGACCGAGATGACCTATACGCCGTATTTTCAGGATCTGGTTCAGGACCTGCGCGGGCATATCGACCGGGCGCGGCAGGGCGAGGAGATGGCGCATGTCAACTGAAGCAGTCGCGACCTTCGCCGGCGACATCAAGGCCGCCGGGACCGATGATCCGATGCAGGACGAAGAATTCGCCCGTGACGCCGCCATTGTCGCCGCGGCGATCCGCAGACGGCGGCTGATGCGCATCCTGCCCTGGCTCGTCATCGCCGGAATGGTCATGCTCTGGGAAGTGGTGGTGCGCGTCTTCGATATCCCGGAGTTCGTGCTGCCGGCGCCAAGCGTCGTCGCGCAGAGCATTTCGAAATGGTGGAACCCCATCGTCATGAACGCGGGGCAGACCTTGAAGACGACCTTGATCGGCTTCCTGATGGCCAATCTGCTGGGCCTGACCTTGGGCGTGATCGTCGGCTCGTCGACCCTGGTCTATCACGGCCTCTATCCGCTGCTGATCGCCTTCAACAGCATTCCGAAAGTCGCGGTGGTGCCGATCCTGGTGATCTGGTTCGGCATCGGCACGGCGCCAGCGATCGTGACAGCGTTCCTGATCAGCTTCTTTCCGATCACCGTCAACGTGGCGGCCGGCATTGCAACCGTCGAGCCGGAATTGCGCGACGTGCTGCGGGCTCTCGGCGCGCATCCGCTGAAGATCGTGCGCAAGGTCGGCCTGCCGCGGGCCATGCCGTATTATTTCGCCAGCTTGAAGATCGCCGTCACCTCGTCCTTCCTCGGCAGCATTCTGGCGGAAACCGTTGCAGGACAGAGCGGCATCGGCCATCTGATGATCGTCGCCTCGAGCCGTTTCGAAGTGCCGCTGGTCTTTGCCGGCCTGGTTGTGACGGCGGCCATGAGCGTGACGATGTATACGATCGCGACCCTGATCGAGACACGCACGATCGGCTGGGCCATGCGCAGTCAGGGCGATCTGGCGGGCGGCGTCTGACCCTCATCCGGCCCTCGCGGTGCGAGGGCCACCTTCTCCCGGAACTGGGAGAAGGAAGTTTAAGCCCGCTGCGCCCGCGTCGCGGACAGATCATGAATCACCGCGCCCGTGTCGCCATGCGTCAAGGCGCGGAAGCTGGCGATGTCGGCGGGGCGCGCGACAAAATAGCCCTGCACTTCCCTGCAATGCTCATCACGCAGGAACTTCATCTCGGCGCTGGTCTCGACGCCTTCGGCCAGAACCGGAAGACCGAGGCCGCGGCCCAGGCCCAGCACGGCCCGCACAATCGTCGCAGATTGATTGTTGGCATTGACCGCCCTGACGAATGAACCGTCGATCTTGATCTTGTCGAAGGGAAAAGCGCGCAAAGTCGAGAGCGACGAATAGCCGGTGCCGAAGTCATCCATGGCGATGTGGACACCCAAAGTCTTGATCAACCGGAGTGTCGTGACGGCACGGTTGAAGTCCCGCACCAGCGCCGTCTCCGTGATTTCGAGTTCCAGCCTGCGCGGCGGCAGGCCGGTATCAAGCAGGATCTGGTGCACCTCGCTGACGAAGTTCGTGTTATATAGCTGCACCGCCGAAACGTTCACCGCGATCATCAGCGGCTGGGTCCAGGTCGCGGCCTCCTCGCAGGCCGTGCGGAGAACCCAGGCGCCGATGTCTATGATTGCATCGCTGTCTTCGGCGATCGGAACGAAAACGTCGGGTGGAACTTCGCCACGCAGCGGGTGCGTCCAGCGTAGCAAGGCTTCAAAACCGATGATCGCGCCATCCTGAATATCTTTCTGCGGCTGGTAGACGAGCCGCAATTCATCGCGGGCAATCGCGTGACGCAGGTCATGTTCGATCATGCGCCGCTCTCGGACTTCCGCGCCCATGCGCGCCTCAAAGAACCGATAGGTATTGCGGCCTTCAGCCTTGGCGCGATAGAGCGCCGTATCGGCGTGAACAAGAAGCGTCTCGCGATCCGCAGCATCGTCTGGATAAAGCGCGATGCCGATGCTCGTCGAAATGCAGTTGGTTTCCGGCACGTCGCTTTTGACGCGCAACGCTTCCAGAATGGTGTCGGCCAGCCGGCTTGCCACCGCGGGATTGGTAACGCCGGGGATGAGGATCGCGAATTCGTCTCCGCCGACGCGCGCCATCACCTGACGATCGGCCAGTACCGCCGTGACACGCCGGGCGACCGTCTGCAGCACATTGTCGCCCGCCGCATGACCGAACAGATCGTTCACTTCCTTGAACCGGTCGAGATCGAGACAGAGCACGGCCAGGCTTTCGCCGGAATGCAAGGCGGCGAGCTCCTGATCGATCCGCGCATTGAAATGACCACGATTGGGAAGCGCTGTCAGAACATCGTGATGGGCGAGGTAGTGGATATGCTCCTCTGCCTCCTTGCGCGCCTGCAGGTCGCGAACCGCTATGACATGGTGCGGCCTGCCGGCAAAAATGATAGGCCGCAGGATCAGTTCGACGGGCGTCGTCGAGCCGTCAGGCCGGCATAGACTGGTTTCAACCAGTTGGCTCGAACTGGATAGCAGCCGCGTGCGCGCGACCCTGTCCGGAAAACAGCTCTCCAGCCGCGCGCCGACGAGGTCGGCCGCCGACAATCCGGTCAAAAGAGCAAAACTGGTGTTGACGGAAACAATCGTCTCCCCGTCACAGACCAGTAGACCTTCGACGGATGCATTGGCGAGATCGCGCATGTGGTCGACCTCGAGTTCCGACCGGCGCTTGTCGCGGATATCCAGCACGACGCCGGCCAGCGCGAGCCCGATGATAATGAAACTCGCAAGCGCCACGCCGACGGCCAGCCAGCCGGCCGGCAGCGCCGAATGCGACACCATGACCGTCGGATCAGGAACGATCGACACGGCGCCCATAGCCGTGAAATGATGACTGCAGATGGCGAGCGTCAAAAGCACGGCACCGCCGATCTTCCACTTTTCTTCCTTGCCATAGAGACCGACAGGAAGCGCGACTGCGCCGAGCAAACCGCCGAACACGATCGACGCGACAACAAGAGCAACATCCCAATGAATGCTGCCCTCGATCTCGAACGCAGCCATGCCGATGTAGTGCATCGCCGCAATACCGCCGCCGACGATGGCGCCGCCAACCCATTGTCCATGCCGCCAGTTCGGCAGCACCGCGATCGCAAGACCCGCGCCCGTCAGCAGGATCGCGGCGACAAGCGACAGCATGGTCAGAATGCTGTTATAGCCGTTGGGGATTCCCGGCGTGAACGCCAGCATCGCAATGAAGTGCGTTGCCCAAATGCCAAATCCCGTGGATATGGCCGATATGGTGAGCCAGACGTCGTGCATGTGGCCGGTCGATTTGCGCGCGTGACGCAAGACGTTGATCGCCGCGAAGGAGGCGAGAGTGCAAACAATGACGGCCAGGCCGACGAGCCTCAGATCGTGGGCGTCGGCAATGCAATTATAGATTTTAAACATTCCGGAGCCCCAAACGGCGCAATATAGCAATAATTTCAGATATTAAATGGAATTGCGTAAGGAGTTGTAAACTTATTCGTTCGGAATCATCGAAGCGTCTTGATCCGACACGTTCGCAATCTCCAAACCGGATCGATCATCATAACCTTGGCGTGCTTTCCTCTAAAATAAACCACGCCATCTCAAACCCTGCAACATGCCGATGGCTTCAGGTTCATACGCTCTTGAGCACGCGCCGCGCCCAGTCCATCGCCGCCGCTGGAACGGCGTTGCGTTCGAACGTCCAGTCCTGCGGCACGGTGGCGTCGAGCGCCATTTTCGTCGAGACACCATCGGTTGAAGAGGGATCGAGGCGGTTGCAGAACGAGTCCGGCACCATGAACATGTCCTTGTTCGCCTGGAACCGCGTCGCCAGAGCCCAGAGCACATCGCTCTCGTCGAACACGTTCACATCGTCGTCCACGGCAATGACGAGCTTGAGATAGGGATCGAGGCCGAGCAGCAGCATCAGCGCCTGCCGCGCCTGGCCCTGCGCGCTCTGCTTCATCGACATATAGGCGTGAAAATGCGTGCCCGATCTGGGATAGTTGAGCGCGGTAAGTCCAGGCACCATTTCCTTCAGGCGCAGATAGACATGCGCCTCACGCGCGCTGCGGCCGAGCAGCAGATGTTCAGCCGCATAGCCCGGGATGATGTCGTGAAAGATAGGCCTCGCACGTGACGTGATGGCCTTCACGACAAAAACATTGCGCGTGGAGCGATCGGTCGAATAGCCGGTATATTCACCGTATGGACCCTCATCCTCCTGGACATCGGAGAGGATTTCGCCCTCGATCACATATTCCGCCTCCGCAGGCACTTCGACGTCTATCGTCTTGCACCTGGTCAAGAGGACCGGCCGGCCGAGCAGCGCGCCGGCGACCTCGAATTCGTCGACCTCCTTGGCGACTTTCGCCGCCGCCGCAAGATTGATGACCGGATGAACGCCGATGCCGACGGCGACCTCCAGATTGCGGCCAAGCTCTTTGGCGCGCTGGAGATGTTCCCAGATATGGCCGCGCGAATGCAGGCTGGCGCCGAAGCGACGCGGGCCCTTGAGCTGCAGACGTTGATAGCTGAGGTTGCGCACCCCCGTGTCAGGGTCCTTGCAGACCAGGATGCCGGAGCCGATGTAGCGCCCGGCATCCATCTCGAAATGGCGGCTGATCGGCAATGCTCCAGCGTCCGCCGCCTCGCCTTCGAGAACCACTTCCTGCACCGGCCCGCTGTCGACGACGAGCGCCGGCGTGAGATGCGCCTGCGCCCGCGTCCACGCCTCGTTGAACCCGCCGGGCGGGGCGCCCACCATGGCCGCGATCCGATCGCGGCAGCCAAAGAGATTGGTGACGACAGGCCCGGCAAAGCCCTTCGGCTGTTCGATGATCACCACCGGCGCGCGCCCTGCCTTTTCCAGTTCGAGCACGAGCGCCGAGGGATTGAAATCGAGATCGACCGGTTCGGCAATCCGCAGGACATCGTCGTCCGGCAGCGCGGCCAGCCATGTGCGCAGCGACGGTTCGGCCGTCGCGTCAGGTGTCTTTTGATGTTGCATTCTTTTCTCCCCGGCCGTCTTTGCGACGGGTCCCCGCCCTGCTCCTGTTCCGCGCGTGTCAGCCGATGCCCCAGAAATGGACCATGAGCGGCGCGGCAAGTCGATATCCCTCGTCATCCTTCGGCGGATCGGCAGCATCGGCGGCCCGCTGATTGGCCTTCGAACCGGCGCCAGGCCGCCCCAGGCCTCGTCTTGGCGGGAACAGCCTGGTGAGGCCCAATCGACTGCGCCAGGACCCCTCCTGAAAAGAACCGACCTGAAATCTTTTCACGTTCGTTGCCCTTCCAATGATCAATGCCTGATCGACGAGCATTTTTCAGGCCAGTTCTGAATGACTGACAGCACACCAAATCCGGCCGCTTTACTTCCCGGCTGGCGCTGGTGATAGTTCGGCCGCGAAGGAGCGAAACGACCTCACCATGGCCAGGAAAGCCCGCAATCGTGAAGCGCCGATGGCCGTTCACTCGAAACTGCTGCGCTATATGGACGAGGTTGCGCGGACGGGCTCCATCAGGCAGGCGGCCGAACGGCTGAACGTGGCCGCCTCGGCTATCAACCGGCAGATCATCGCACTGGAGACCAGGCTCGGCAGGCCGATGTTTCAGCGGCTGCCGCGCGGACTGCGGCTGACCGCATCGGGCGAGCTGATGATCGCTCACATCCGCCAGACCTTGAAGGACTATGAGCGCACCTATGAACTCATGCTCGATCTCGAGGGTCTGCGCACCGGCACGGTGACGATTGCCTCCATGACCGAACCCGCCAACGCCCTCGTTTCGACCGTCGGCCTCGCCTACCGCAAGAAATATCCGCGCGTGTCCATCAATGTGAAGGTCGGCTCGGTCGACCAGATCGTCCGCTATGTCGAGCAGGGCGAAGCGGATCTTGGCCTGGGCTACAATCTGCCATCCGATCACGGCCTGCATGTCATCCAGTCCATCGACGTGCGGCTTGGCGCGGTCGTCGCCAAAAATCATCCGCTGGCCTCGCAGCGAACCGTGCGGCTCTCGGATTGCGCCGAGTATCCGATCGTCGCCGCGGCTGCCGGCGTCACCATTCAGCGCACGATGCGCGCCGCATTCCGCCGCATGAGTCTCAACATCACGCCGGCATTCGAGACAAATTCCACTGCCTTGATGAAAACCCTGGTGCGGGACGGCCACCACATCACCTTCCTGAGCCGGCCCGATCTACGGCGCGAAGAGGGCGAAGACGCACTGAAATATATCCCCATCAACGGCGCCGGCATCCCGACCCAGCCGCTGTCTCTCGTGCGACGCCATGACAGCACGCTCGGCGTCGCCGCCGGTCTGTTCGCGGAGCAACTCGGCCTCGCCCTGCAGAAGGTTTCCTGAACACGGCACCAATCCAAGCGCGCGCAAAATGGCAACGATGTGCTGCCAAATGGATGTTTGACAGCAACGGTCAACCTGGAACTATTTGGAACGATTGAAATCCGAATGCAGTTCAAGGACGTTGTGATGATCGTCACCAAGCAGCCTACTTTGCGCAAGTTCTGGTATCCGGTGGTGCGCTTCTCCGATCTGCAGGAAGCGCCGCTGCCCTTCGTCCTGCTCGGCCAGAAGATCGTATTGTGGAAGACAGCCGAGGGCGGCATCGCCTGCCTGCAGGACCGCTGCTGCCATCGCACGGCAAAACTTTCGCTCGGCTATCTTGAAGACGGCCATGTGGTTTGCGGCTATCACGGCTGGACCTTCGCGCCCGACGGCAAATGCGTGCGCATTCCCCAGCAACCCGAACAGGCGGTGCCGCAGAACGCAAAGGTGCAATCCTATCGGGCGGTCGAGAAATACGGCTACGTCTGGGTGGCGCTCGACGAGCCGCTCACCGACATCCCGGATTTTCCGGAGGCCGGCCAGCCGGGCTTCCGCCAGGTGCATCAGTTCTACGAGACCTGGGACATCGGCGCGCTGCGGCTGATGGAAAACTCGTTCGACTCAGCGCATGTCGCCTTCGTCCATCGCGCCACTTTCGGCGACGTTCAGCGACCGCAGATCGTGCCGCGCGAACTGACGCAGAAGCCGTTCGGCTTCGTATCGGTACAATCCAATCCCGTCGTCGTGCGCGGCGATCTCGCGCAGAAGGCGGTGCATACCGAGAGCAAGGAAACGGTCCGGCACACCAACTCGGAATGGTACATGCCGTTTGTCCGGCGTACGTCGATCCGCTATCCGACCGGCCTCATCCATGTGCTGATCACCTGCGCCACGCCGATGACGGACGATCGCTCGATGATCCTGCAATGGGTCTACCGCAACGATACCGAGGCGGACGTCTCGACTGAGGACGTCATCGCCTTCGACCGCGCCATCACATTCGAGGACAAGACTATTCTCGAGAGCTGCGAGCCCGATGTTCCTCTCTCCTCGATCGACGGCGAGGAGCTGCATATGCTGTCGGACCGGCCCGGTCTGATCATGCGCCGCATGCTCTCGCAACTGCTGCGCGAGCATGGCGAGACCGAACAGCGGCTCGCGTCCTAACTCTTGACGACTTTAATTCTTGACGTCTCTAATTTTTGACGTCTTGCATCCTGCTGATCTTGGCGAACAGGTGGCGCTGCGTGGTGATCGGCTCGTATCTTGCGCCCTCGCCGCCGGCGCAGGAAGGAATACATTCGATCACGGCATCGTGGTTGGGGTGCAGAAAATAGATCAACGACTGACGCCGGCTGTCGTTTGCCTTATCTGACGGCGGATTAGCCACCCGGTGCATGCTGGACAGCCAGACGTCGTTCGTCCACCTCTGCATGAGATCGCCGAGATTGACGATGAATGTGTTCGGCACCATGGGAACCGGCGCCCATTCGCCCGCCTTCGTCAGCACTTCGAGACCGCCCGGCTTGTCTTCCGCCATGAGCAAGGTAAGCGCGCCGTAGTCCGTGTGCGCGCCGCATCGAAGCTGCCCCGGCAGCGGCGGCTCCAACTGGTCGGGATAATTGGTGACGGCCATCGTCGACATGTGGTTCGCGAACTTCGCGTCGAACCAGTCTTCCGGCAACTTCAAGGCGAGTGCGCACAAGTGGATGAGCGTTTCGGCCAGTTTCTCCATGGCCGCGTAATAGCGCACCCAGGTATCTTCAAAGCCGGGGATGACCTGCGGCCAGATGTTGGGGGCGAATATCCTGCCGGCGGCTTCGGTCTGATAATATGGATCGTTGCGGTCGAAGCGCTGCTTCGCCGCGACATACATTTCGCGATAGTCGGGCGCCGACTTGCGCTCCTCGATGCTCTGCGAAGCAGCAAGTCCACCCAGCGCAAAATAACCGCGATACAAAGCCTGGCTGCCTGAGTAATAGGCATTCTTGCCATCCTGCGGCAGATCATAGAACGCCTTCGAAACCCTGTGCGTGTCTTCGATCAATCCGATGTCGACACCATGGCCCGAGACGACGAAGAAGCCGACCGCACGGGCTGCTTCATCTATCTGCCTGGCGATGTCGAGCTTTTGATCCGTCCCGCCGGTGAAGTAACCGGAGATATCAATGACCGGGACGGCGGATTTCAGTTTGTCGTTCATTGCTTATCCTTCCTCGGGAAGGCGGGCCGTCGTCTTGACGATATATGAAGTGTAACGTATCTCTGTCTGACAATCTGTCAACCAAGCAAATTGGCGTGCGGAAATGAAAAGCAAGGTCCTTCCCAGTTTTCATGTTCAGCCGATTTCTGTGCTTGATGTCGCCGTGCAACGGCTGCGCGAAGCCATCATGCTGGGGCAATTGCCGCCGGGCCAAAGGCTTGTTGAAGGCGATCTGGCGCAGCAGATGGGGATCAGCCGGCCCACCTTGCGTGAGGCACTGCGCCGCCTCGAAGCGCAGCAGCTTGTCGTACTGATACCCAACAGAGGCGCGCACATCGCCACACTGGGTCCCGAAGATGTCGCGGAGATACGCGACGTCTGGAAAATACTGACCGGCGAAGTCGTCGCCCGGTTTGCCACACGCGGCTCGGCCGAGGATTTTGTAAAGCTGAAATCCATGCTGTCGGTCGTCGCCGGCGCCGCTCAAAAGGGTGACGCCCTGCCCCTTCTCGCGGCCACCAATGACTTCTTCACGGTGATCCTGACGGGCTCCGGTAATCGCACATTTGCGGATTTCATCTGCATCATGGCGGGGCGGATCAACTTTCTCCGATCGCAATCCCTGTCGGATCGCGTGCACCGCCGGGAACATGTGAGCCAGCTCCGCACAACCGTCGACCATATCATCGCCCGGCAACCGAAAGCCGCGCGAGCTGCGATTGAAGCCCATATCGAATACGCCTGTGATGGCGCGCTCAAGCAATCGAAACGCAAACTGGTCGCCTAGAAGGGAGCTGTCCGCATGCCCTCCGTTTCACCGTTCGATCGCTTCAAGGAAGCCTGTCCGGACGTTGCATCCCGTTTTATCCAGTTGCGCGCGGCCGCTATCTCCGGCCCGATCGATGAGATCACACGGGAACTGATCCTGATCTCGGCCTTTGCCGGCGCAGGCCTTGAGGAAGGTTTCAAGAACCACGCCCGAGGCCTGCTGGCAAAGGGCGTGTCGAAAGAGGTCCTGCAACACGCGGTCGTCATACCGCTGGGAGCGACGACACTGTTCCTTCGCGTGGTGGACGCCATGCAATGGATTGAAGAGGTCGCGACGGCCTGATTGTTCGCAAGCTACGATACAGTTTTCCCGGATGACAATACTGTCAGATAACCTTGCAACCTTAAAATAGCAGGAGCATGGCATGATGTATCAGCGGTTTGCATTGGCTTTCACCTGCTCCCTTCTCGCAAGTACGCTGGCAGCATCGCCAACCCTGGCGCAGCAGAAGCTTCGCCCCCTGGCCATCGGGACGGGCAAGTTCGCCGCCGAGACTCCGGAGTATTACGCCAAGAAATACGGCCTGTTAGAAAAGCATGGCCTCGATGTCACCATGACCGTATTCAACAATGGCGCCGATGGCATTGGCGCGACGGTTGGCGGATCCGTTCAGTTTACATTCTCGATTCCCAGTATCGGCATGGTCGCCATTCAGAACGGCATCGATCTCATCCTGGTCGCCCAGCAGGAAGTGACACAGGCCAGCCCGCCTGACAGCGGCTCACTTCAGGTGCTCGCCGCCTCGCCGATCAAGACCGTCGCCGATCTGAAAGGCAAAACCATCGGCACGGCGGCACTCTCCAGCCAGTTTGCCGTTGCTGTCGAGGCCTCGTTGAAACGGGGCGGGCTCGTTCGCGGCGACTATAAACTGGTCGAGATGCCGTTCGTCGGCATGGCCAATGCGCTCAAAGGCGGACATGTGGACGCCATCAGCCTGATCGAGCCATTCACCACACAGACGGTGTCGAGCGGGATCGGCCGTGTCATTTCATGGCCATATGTCGAGGCCGTGCCGGGCATGCCTATCGACGCCTGGTATGCGCGTAAATCCTTCGTCGATCAAAATCCGGATGTGGTCGAAGCTTTCACCGCAGCGCTGCGGGACGCCATTGACGCGCTGCGGGCCGATCCGGAAAAGGCGCGGGCGGAAGTGGCCGCGTTTTCGGGCCTAAGCCCAGATCTCATCAAGCAGATGCCGATCTCGAACTGGGATTATCGCGTCCGCCTGAAGAACTGGGACGCCACCATCAAGATGATGGCTGATGCCGGCGTACTGAAGGCGCCCAAAAAGGCTGCCGACTACATGGCGCCGCAGATGCTCAAGCACGTCGTGCCAGACTAGAATCTGGCATTGTCATTCCCGCCAAGCGAAGCGCAGAGCGGGAATCCAGGGGCGACAAGGAAGACCTTTGCCTTCTGGATTCCCGCTTGTCCGCTTCGCGGACGTCGGGAATGACAACGTACTTTTCAGTCAGACTCTTCAGGAACGTGCAAACACCTGCTCGACGCCCGCGGCCCATTGCAGGAGCTCCTTGTCGCGACCGCCGGTTGACGCCAGGGTCAGCCCGACGGGGATGCCTTCCGCGGTCTTGATCGGGAGCGAGATGGCGCAGCCGTCCCACATGTTGACGGTGGTGGAATTGCGCAGGCACAGCAGATTGATGCGTCCGAAGGCATCCGGCGCCGCGCATTCGGCGATGGTCGGCGGCACGATCGGTGTTGTGGGGAAGGCCACGACGTCGAACGCCGCCAGACGTTTGGCAACACGATCGACGAAGCTTTCGCGCTCCACTTTCAGTCGAATATAATCAGCGGATGTCTGTTCCAGGCCGCGCTTGATACGCACGAGGACCAGCGGATCGTAGGCTTGCGCCGATGTCTCAATCAGATTGCTGTGCCAGGCATAGCTTTCGGCCGCCGAGAAGCCGCCTTTGCGATTGATGGTCGGAATTTCATTCAGCTCGGCAAACTCGCCTTCACTGATCTGAGCGCCCGCTTTCGCCAAAGCGGTCAATGCCTGGCGGAATGCGGATGAAACCGTGTTGTCGCCGCCGTCCAGATAATAGTTGGTTGGCGCGAAGACGCGCAGTCCTGCGATCTCACGCACCGGCTGCGGCAGGGACGGCTCGCTGCCCGAGAGAATCTCGTCGAGCACAGCGCAGCAGGAAACGCTGCGCGCCAGCGGGCCGACGGAATCGAGCGTCTGCGACAGTGGCACCGCCCCGGCTTTCGACACTCTGTTGGCTGTCGGCTTGAAGCCGACAATGCCGTTGAATGCCGCAGGGATGCGGCACGAGCCGCCGGTGTCGGTGCCAAGGCCCGCATGGGCCATACCGTCGACCACCGACACGGCCGCGCCCGATGACGAGCCGCCGGGCACGCGGGCGTTCCGCCGATCCCAGACGCCAAGCGGCGTGCCATAATGCGGGTTCACGCCAAGCCCGGAGAAGGCAAACTCGGACATATTCGTGCGGCCGATGACGATGAAGCCGGCGCGTTTCAGCAGGCGCACCGCTTCGGCATCAGCCGCAGCAGCCGGCGCATTGGCAAGAGCCGTCGAGCCGGCGCGCGTCACCTCGCCTGCCAGATCGAAGAGATCCTTCACCGAGATCGGAATGCCGGCAAAGCGCGAAGGCGCAGCACCATTGGCGCGCAGAGCATCGAAAGCATCGGCAAGCGTCAGCGCCCTTGCCGCGGCAACGGCCATGAACGCTTTGCTTCCCTCGCCGGCCGGATCATTGATCCTTGCCAGGCAGTTTTCGACCAGGGCACGGCTTGTCACCGTGCCACGCTGCAGCTCACCCGCCAGCTCTTCGAGCGTCGGGCCGGACGTCAATGGTGCCGACATGTCTCAGACCGGATCGTAGTAGTGGATTTCGAGGAGCATGCAGCCGGTATCCGAACGGAACGGGCCGTGCACGGCGCCCGGCGGACGGCAGGCATAGGTGAAGGGCGGAAAGGCTTCGCCGCCCTTGCCCTGCTTGTCGTTGCCGACCACGAGATCGCCCGACACCAGGAACACTTCTTCCCAATATTCATGGACGAACGGCTCGGTCGTGTAGACGCCGGGATCGAAATGCAGGAGCCGCGTACGGCTGCCGGTCTTGTTCTTCTCATCCAGGCCACCAGCGATGATCTTCTGCTGGATGCCGCTCGGGTAGCCGGCCGGGACTTCCCAACCGCTCTTCAGATCGAGCGTATGAAATTCGTCGTGAATCTTGTTCATCGCCATTGTCAGTCTCCTACTTCCAAAGTGCGCGCAGGTCGGTTGCCACAACATCTTCGTATGCGACGTCGCCATCCAGGATCTTCATGTCGCGGGCGAACTGGTTCATGCCGCTCACGAAGTCTTCCGAGATGACCGGGCTATAAAACGGAATATCGCGGCGGATCAGCTCGGCGATCAAGTTTGCTTCCGCTTCCGGAAACAGCTTTTTGCCGATGCCGGTCGCCAGCGACGGATCGGCGGCGAGCGCCTTCTGTGCGCCCGTCACGGCGCGAATGGCGGCTGAAGCTTTCTCCGGTTCCTCGCGCACCATACGGTCGGTGGCGGCGATGGAGGCCATCGTATAGTTGAAGCACTCCTTCGGGCCATCGCCGCGGCGGATGTCGAGAACGACCTTGCCGATGCCCTTGCGCACCGCCACTTCGGTGCCCATGCCGTTGGCCCAGAAGCCATCGATCTTGCCGTCTTCCAGCGCCTTCGCGGCCGTCACGCCGAAATTGATGCCGGCGCCCTGGGCGCCGGGAACCGGCATGATCTTGATGTTATCGCGCTCGGTGTCGAGGCCGGCGGCGGCAACGAGGCGCCGCAAGCCCATCTCAACCCAGGGCGCCGCACCGATGGTGCGGCCCTTGAGGACGGACACATCGCCCTTCTCCTTCACAAGATCGGGACGCATGACGAGGAACCAGTACATCCCCTGCCCCTGCGCGCACAGCAGCTTCACGCCTTTCCACTTGGGAAACGCGGCAAGCGCCGAGTGAGCGGAGCCGCCGACAAAATCGACGGCACCGTCGCGCATGGCCTCATAAGCCTTGTCGACGGGAAAGATCAGTTCGAGATCGACGTCGAGCCCTTCCTTCTTGAAGAAGCCGAGTTCGACCGCGGCGACTGCGGGAAAGTAGGAGTTCGAAATGAGATCGGGAACGGCAAGTTTCATTTTGTTCACTCACACTGATGAAGCGCGGATTAGCGGGCAGGCGTTGACTGTTGCATGAGGTTGCGCCGGAAATCCTCGATATGAACTCTCATCGCCGCTTCGGCGTCATCGGCATTGCGGTTCTTGACGGCGTCGAGGATGGCCTGATGCTGGCGCTGGACGGTTTCATTCTGGCCGGGCTGCACGAGAGACAGAAACCAGAACCTCAGCGACCGGTCATTCAGCTTGACGATGACATCGCTCAGAACATCATTGCGGGCGGCGCGCGACAGCGCGGTATGGAATTCGCTGTCGAGCAGCATCAACTGCTCGATGTTGCGTGCCGGCAGCCATTGCTCGGCGCGCACCAGAATATCAGTCAGATGCGCGATGTTCGAGCTGTCCGCCAGTTCCGCGGCACGGCGGGCGCAATAGGTCTCGTTGAGCAGCCGCACCTCGACGATCTCCATGATCTCTTCGAAGCTGACGGCGTTGACGAAAATGCCCTTGCGCGGCCGGATCGACACCATGCCCTCGAGCATCAGCCGGTCGATGGCCTGATGAACAGGCGTGCGGCCGATCCCGAGCAGGGCGGAGACATGCATCTCGTTGATGAACTCACCGGGCTTGAAGGCACAGGTGATGATCTTGTGCTTGATCGCCCGGTAGGCCGCGTCCTTCAGCGAGATGGCGCCTTCCGCCGCAAACGGCGGGGCAGAGCCCCGCGCCATCCCGGGCGTGGCGGCAGCCAGCTTCTTGCGGGCGGCGGGCGTCGTCATCCCACGACCGGCAAAGTCTTGATATCGTACCCGTGCTCGATCTTGCGCTTCAGCACCGGGTCTTCAATCTCGAATTCGAATCGCGACGCAGGCCGGATGCCGCCCTTCGCGGCAAAGGTGCCGCAGAACATCATGGTGCCTTCCGGCAGCTTCTTCTCGTGACCGAGCCCGTCAATGAGGGTTTGCGGATCCAGCATGCTGGCGACGGTGCCCTCCTGATACAGGACGCGCTTGCCATTCTCGTAGATGAACGAACGCATGACGAGGCGGTCCCAATGGCCGGCGACATCTTCGAACGTCCAGAAGGCGGGCGCAATCGGCTTGTCGCACATCTGCTTCGACACGGTGATGTTGTACTTCTCGACTTCCCGATCGGTGTGATCCGAGCCGACGCCGATCCAGAGCTTGCCCTGCCACTGGGCCACCACGAATTCGACTTCGCCGCTGGACGCCTCGCCCGTAGACTCGATGCTGGTCGCCGTCGTCACGCGCGTTGCCGAGGCCCGGTAGTAGATGGGCGTGCTGGCGGGCCGCGCGATGCCGAGTTCCTCGAGTTCCCTGATGTGTTTTTCGACGGCCGCCTTGTCGCGTCCGGTCCAGCCGGCGATGATCAGAGAAGTGACAGGAATGCGAGCGCTATCAGCGGCTTCTGTGGTCATGGTGCGCACGTCAACGAAAGGAGTGGAGGTTAAGATACTCATGTGAAATATCAGAACACGCACCCTTGGCCAAGTCAATAGAGAAACTTGGCTGGCCCCAGGCAAGGCTTGGCGACGCGGGCAAAAGACACTCGCAATGAAAGCGCAAGCAGGTCTAGTCTCGTCTGAAACCAGCAGCGGCCGACGGAGTTGTTGAGACATGGCATACAAACTCTATTACTGGTCCGGCATTCCCGGACGTGGAGAATTCGTCCGCCTCTCGCTCGAAGAGGCCGGCGCCTCCTACGAAGATGTGTCACTTGAAAAAGGCGGCGATGCGCTGGTCGCTCAGTTGGGCAAAGATCCGAAGGTCCTGCATCCCTCCTTCGCGCCGCCATTTCTGCAGGACGGCGACGTGCTCGTCGGGCAGACCTCGGCCATCCTGCTCTATCTCGGACCACGGCTTAAGCTTACTCCCGACGATCCGGCTCTGGCGCTGTGGGTTCACCAGATCCAGTTGACCATCGCCGATATGGTCAAGGAAGCGCATGACGTGCATCATCCGGTGCGCACCGATAAATATTACGAAGACCAGATTCCAGAGGCGCGCAAATACGCCAAAGGCTTTCGCAAGCTTCGCATCCCGAAATATCTCGCCTGGTTCGAGACGGTGCTGAGCCGCAATCCCGACGGGCCGGATTTTCTGGCAGGCAACAAGCTGAGCTACGCCGACCTGTCGCTCTTCCATCTCGTCGAAGGATTGAAGTACGCGTTTCCCAACGCGATGAAGCCGGCTCTCAAGGAAGCGAAACATGTCTCGCGGCTTTGCAAAGCAGTGAGCATGCGTCCGCGCATCAAAGCCTATCTGAAGTCCGACCGGCGGAAGGATTTCAACGAGAGCGGCGTCTTCCGGCACTATCCTGCTCTGGATAAGCGGAAGGCGTGAGACCCTCAAGGATTCAGCGCGTGCCCTTCTCCCGCTCCGCGGGAGAAGGTGGCCCTTGCGCAGCAAGAGTCGGATGAGGGTCGTCTTCTATCGAAGACGGCGCCGCATCTTTCAGATCGACGCCCGTCAATTTGCGCGTCAGCGCTTCACTCATCAGCCACGCCGCTTTTTGCGCCGCCTCGTCGGGGCTCAAGCCATTTGCATGGATGTTGGAAATGCAATTGCGCTCCGCATCCGTGCGGCCCGGTCGCGGATCATAGGTGATGTAGACGCCCATGCTGTGGGGCACGCTGAGGCCCGGGCGTTCGCCGATGAGGATGACCACCAGGCTTGCCGCCAGCCTGCTGCCGATCTCGTCGCCGATCGCGACTCTCGCCTGCTGCGCCAGCACGACCGGCGCGAAGCGCCATGAGGCGAGCCTGGCCATGCAGGCGGTGATGAAGGCGACGGCATTGTCGTTGACGGCTTTGGCGGAGAGCCCGTCGGCAATGACGAAAGCCGCATCGAACGGGCCTGGCGGAAGACTGTCGGCGCTGCCGCTGTCGAGTTGGCGTCCGAGGTCCGGCCGACGCAAATATTGAACACGATCGCTCGCGCGACTGGAGACCAGGCGCACCGGTCGTGGTGGCAACTCCGCCGTCAGGCGCGCCACGTCCAGCGCCGCTCCCACCGCATCGCGAGCGCTGGCATGGGCGAGCTGAAGCGCCAGAAGATCCTCGAGCCGTGGTGCATCGCCGGTTCGCCCTAAGCCGACGCGGGCAATCGTCGTCGCGCGCAAGGAAGCCCAGAGGTTGCGCTCAACCGCCACGGGACGTCATCTCCCCCGCGACGATGCCCGCCAGCAGCGGCGTCTGCGACGTCACCGGCCTGACCCTGCCATCGGCATCCTTCATCTTCATTCGTTCGAGCCAGGCTTCGAACTCCGGCGCGGCGCGCACGTTCAGCACCGAGCGCAGATAGAGAAGATCGTGGAAGGAGGCGCTCTGATAGTTCAGCATCACATCGTCGGAGCCGGGAACCGTGATGATGAACGTGACGCCGGCGACGCTCAGCAAGGTCATCAACGTGTCCATGTCGTCCTGGTCGGCATCGGCATGGTTGGTGTAGCAGACGTCGCACCCCATCGGCACGCCGAGCAGCTTGCCGCAGTAATGGTCTTCCAAGCCGGCGCGGATGATCTGCTTGCCGTCATAGAGATACTCAGGCCCGATGAAGCCGACGACCGTGTTGACGATAAGCGGCTTGAACGCGCGCGCCACCGCATAGGCGCGCGTCTCGGCGGTCTGCTGGTCCATGCCGTGATGCGCGTTGGCTGACAGCGCCGCGCCCTGCCCTGTTTCGAAATACATGGTGTTGCTGCCGACCGTGCCGCGGCGCAACGACTGGCTGGCGTCAAACGCTTCGCGCAGGATATTCAGATTGACGCCGAACGATGCGTTCGCCGCCTGTGTGCCGGCGACGGACTGGAACACCAGATCGGTCGGCGCGCCGCGCTCCATGGCGGCGATGGCGGTGGTGACATGGGCCAACACGCAGGTCTGGGTCGGAATGTCGTATTTCTCGCGCACGGCATCGAGCATGCGCAGCATGTCGATGCAATTCGCCAGGCTGTCCGTCGCCGGATTGACGCCGATCACCGCATCGCCGGCCCCATAGAGCAGGCCGTCGAGCATGGACACCGCGATGCCGTGCAGATCGTCGGTGGGATGATTGGGCTGCAACCGGCTCGACAGCCGGCCGGCGAGGCCCAGCGTCGAGCGGAAGCCTGTCACCACCCGACACTTCTGCGCCACCGCAATCAGATCCTGGTTGCGCATGAGCTTGCTGGTGGCGGCCACCATTTCCGGCGTCAGGCCGGGGCTCAGCGCCCGCAAAGCCTCGGCATTCGCCTCGTAGCCAAGCAGCCAGTTGCGCAAATCGCCGACGCTCATATGCGCGATCGGCCGAAATGCCTCGGCGTCATGCGTATCGATGATCAGCCGGGTGACTTCGTCATCCTCATAAGGCACCAGGCATTCCGACAGAAACTGTTTCAGGGGCACGTCGGCAAGGGCAAATCGCGCTGCGATGCGATGTTGTTCGCTCTGCGCGGCAACGCCCGCCAGTTCATCGCCCGAGCGACGCGGTGACGCCGCCGCGAGCAGGCTTTTCAGATCCTCGAACGTATAGCGCGTGCCGTTGACGCTTCTGGTGTACCTGCCCAATCTGCGCCCTTTCCTCGAAGGTCGCTGATCATACACTCAAATTGAGGCACGGAACACTGCGGAAGAGCCGGCTTGAAGATCCGGCTTGGGCGGTGAGATTATTCAGCCCGTTGCCTGCAATTCCTTGCCGCCGCCCGCATAGGGCAGCGCATCGATCAGAACAAAGGCGATGAAACAGCTCTTGTCGCCCCGGTTGATCCAGTTGTGGATCGTACCCCGTTGCACGAGCATGTCGCCCTTTCGCAGGCGGACGCATTCGTCGTCCAGCTCCATATCGATCTCGCCGTCGAGAACGATGGCGTAGTCGATCGAATCCGTACGATGATTGCGCGGCGTCACGCCCGGCTGATATTCGATCACCCGGAATACGGAGCCGTTCTTCGTCGTGGTGCCAACGATGCGCTTGGCGCCGTCTTCTTCGCCTTCGTTATTGGCAGGCAGAGTGTCCGTCGACCAGATATTGCAGACATTTGCGCCTTGCCGGAACGACAGCAGATCGGTGGAAATCTCATCGATGAGGACGGTTGCCTTGCCGTCCTGCTTATGCCCGGTCACGACACGCCTGATCTTCATTTTCTGCTCCATCGAGGTTATGGCGTCACCGAAGTCACAGCCGGGAGGAGCAGATAGGATGCCCTGTCGCCGCCGGTGACGATGCGGTTCGTGCCCTGGAATTCCGCCCTTCCGCGATCGCCGGGATGCTGGTGCAGGATACGGCCCGCGATACCCGGAAATTCGAAATCTTTTCCCATGAGGGTCAGAACAAGTCGATAGCCTTTCGGAAAGATCATGGTCGTCGGCCATATCTCCACATCGACCTCATAGACCTCGTCTGGCGTCAACTTCTCGACCTCGTCATGGGCGTGGAAGACACGATGTGCATTCGACTTCTCGGCATCCAGCCTGCGGTGAGAAACCCGAAGCCACCCGCGCGACACCGGCGAGGCTTCATGGGCCCCGTTGATGATCAGCTCTTTCCCCTGTTCGTCGAAGGCGCGCAGCACGGCGAACAGGTCCATGTCCTGCGTCGAGGATGACACCCATAGTTTTGCCGAGACGAAGCCGGTGAATTCGGTGTCCCGCTCAAACGGCGGCGTCGAAAAGCTGACGCCTTCGCTCATCGCTGCATAGGAGGCGGTCGCCTCGCGCGCGGGCCGCGCGGATGTGAGCTCGCCGGCTTCAGCATCGAGATAGAACCGCTGCATCCTGGTGTCGGGCGGCGGGAAGCTGGCCGCCGTCTTGAATTTATCGCCGCGTGGATCGCGGATCACCAGTTTTACACGCGGCTCTTTATCCCAACCGTTGTCTTCTCCCCGCAGAAAATGATTGAAGAAGCGCTTCTGCATCGCGACATATTCGGGGAGATAAAAACTTTCCCAATGCTTGCCGGCATGCAGCGACAGCCACTTGTCCTTTGAAGCGGCGCCGAGAAAGCCCTCGATGTTGCCGCGCAGATGCATGCCCGGGCCGCCCCAATTGCCGGCCGAGAACAGTGGCACCTCGATCCGGCTCAGGACAGGCGTGCGTTCGCGCCACCAGGCGCTATCCAGGTTGTGGCGAAGGATGTCGGCGATATAGTCGGTGCGGTTGGCTTCGAGCTTGCCGTCGCTCAGGCCTTTATCGCCATTGATACGCCGGCCCGTGCCGCGCTCGCGATGGGGCGATTTGGCGTTGCCGTGTTGGACCGCAAGGCATTGCTTCGGCCACCAGTAATTGGCAAAGCCGCTGCTGAGAATACCGCCGTGATGAGTGCTGTCGCGGTAATAGTCGACATAACCTTCCCACGGACACATGGCGGCCAGATGCGGCGGCCGCAGGGTCGCCACGCGCCATTGCGTGACCGCGTAGTAGGAAATACCGAGAAGCCCGATCTTGCCGTTCGACCACGGCTGCCGGGCAGCCCATTCGATGGCGTCGTAGTAATCGGTGATTTCACGCGGCGAGCGGGGATCGAGATAGCCGGGCGACTTGCCCGCCCCTCGCGAATCGACCTGCACGATGACGAAGCCATCGGGCACCCAGCGTTCGGGATCCGCCGTTTCCCATCGCAGGTACCTGCCGGTCGAGCCGTTGCTGCACAAATCCGGATAGACGCCGATAAGCTGATCCCATTGCGCCTTGAAGCCGTCTTCGAAATGCAGGTCCTTGCCGTAGACGCCCTGCGCCATCACGACGGGAAACTGTCCTTCGGCATCCGGCCGGAAGACATTGGCCCGCAGGACGAGCCCGTCACTGACCGGCACGGCAACGTCCTGTTCGAAGATCATGCGGTATTGCTCTGATGACATTTGCGCACTCTTATCTGGATGGATCGACCGTCAGGAATTGATCTTGGCGAGGTCCGGCATCTCGTCCACCAGCAGACGGACATCCTCGTTCGGCGGAACCGTCAGGAATGCGGGAAGATCCGCGACCCAGTGCTGGTTGCCGAACAGGGGTTCCCAGATCCGCGGTTGCCAATTGTCGTCAAGGCAATCGGTGTCGGCGGAGTATTCCGCCTCGCCACCGGCCGGATTCTCGATGTAGAAGTAGATCGTCGAGGAGATGCGGTGCCGGCCGAGGCCCAGTTTGCTGTTCCAGCCCTGCCGCTGCATGTTGTTGGCGCCCGCCAGCAGTTCATCCAGGTTTTCGACGCCGAAGGAAATATGCATGAAGGTGGGCTTCTCGGTCCTGGCCCAGAAGATGTTGTGATGATCGGATCTTCCGTCGGCGCGCAGGAAGATACCCCGGCCCCGCGCCACATCCGTCACGCGGAACTTCAACCGGTTCTTGTAGAAAGCAGCGGCCTTGTCGAACTCCGGAAAGCCGAAGACGACATGATGGATGAGTTGCGGCCTGGCGCGGCTGAACCATTTGCGATGCCTGTTCCAACGCCGCGTCAATCCCGGAACATTGGTGAACTCCTCATCGGCAACAAGTCTGTTGCGGACGAACAGGCGAAAGCCGATCGCCAGGCCTGCGTCGTCCTCGCAGTAGATCGTTCCGTCCGCGTCGCGCGTGACCGGACGATCCTGGCTCAAGTCGGCTTCGATAGCATCCAGGGCTGCCTTGGTGTCGACACCCCAGATGACGCGCCGAACACCGGGTCCCGCTGCGAAGGCCTTCGGCAACGAAGGATCGTCGGACCGGCGCAGAACCACATGGGAACCCTCAGGGAGCTCATAATCGATTTCATCAGCCGACCGGGTCGCCTCCACAAGTCCGAAATCGGCGAAGAATTTTTCGCACCTTGCAAGATCGTTCACGCCGAAGATGGCTGACTGAACTCCAACGATCGCCATTCTTGTCTCCTCCATGAACGGCAGAAAAACGGACCCGGCGGCGCGAGGCTCTTCAAATCGGCTCTGCGAGCGTCAGTTCGTGCGGTCGCGGCTGCGGGTTTGCAAACGCCTGGCGGATGTTGTCGTTTCGCGTGCTGCACAGTTCGGGGTCGTCGATATTGCCGTCCTCCCCGGTCTTGCGCGACAGGTCCTGGACAAACTTGCAACGGGGAAAACGGCGACGCTCGAACGCCGACAGCGCCTCTTCTATTCCCGTTTCCTGCGACAGCAGTTCGGCCAGCACGACCGCATCCTCGATCGCCATCGCCGCGCCCTGGGCGATGTGCGGGCTCGACGCGTGCGCCGCGTCGCCGATCAGTACGACTCTCCCTTTATGCCAGGGCAGCGGCAGAATAACCTCTTCGATCGGCACGTAGATGATGTCCTCGGCCGCCGCGACTTCCTGCCGAAGCCCCGCCAGCACGCCCTTGAACGGTTTCATCCGCTCGGCGAGCAACGAGCCAAGTTGATCCGCCTCGAACCACGGGTTTCCAGGCTCGTTCGACACCAGCAGCAGATACATCGTGTCCTTCGTCAGAGGGATCAGGCCGGCTTTGACGCCGACGCCCAGATACATGGCCTGAAAGTCCAGCTCCGGCGGCCTGCGCGTCGTATATCGCCAGACGCCATGGCCGGTGAAACGCGGCATGAACTCTTTTCCGAAGGTGAGCTGCCGCACTTTCGAGCGAATGCCGTCGGCGCCGACCACGATATCGTACGATGACTTCTCACCGTTCGAGAACGTGACATCGACGCGGTCCGCGTGCTGCGAAATTTCGTCAATCGTGATGCCAAGGCGGATCCTGGCTCCCGCCGTTTCCGCGGCAGAGCGCAAAATCTCGTGCAACGCCGGCCGCGGCAGCATGTTCATCGCGGGCGCATCCGGACCCGCCAGGCGTAGCGGATGCAGGGACGCCAGCAGATTTTCGTCGCCATCGTAATAGCGATATTCATCGACCTGAAAGCCTGCCCGCAGACATGGCTCCATCAATCCGATGGATTTCAAGGCGCGCAGTGCGTTGCCGGGTTGAATGATTCCGACGCCATAAACGGATTCGACCGCCTTCAACTCGGCGACGTCGCTGCGAATGCCGCGCTGGCCGAGCGCCGCTGCCAACGTCAGGCCGCCTATTCCGCCCCCAACGATCAATACCGATTGAACTGTCATTGCCCGACCTCACAACCTGTTCGGACAACGAGCGGAGTGAACTTGACGGCTGATCAAAACCACACCTCCCGAATTCGCCATCATGGCGTTTCGTCGTGAAATATTCCTGTAATCAGGAATTGTCAACATGACGCGGCGCGACGTAGACCGTCTGCCGTTCCCAGCAAGCGTTGTCGTGATTACCGCTTTTTGGGAGGAGCCGCTTTACGGCGCGGCTTGCCGGCCGGCCGCTGCCCCGCAGATTCGCTCACCAGCATGGTGATGAAGCGCGAATAGCTTTCCACAAACTTGGGATCGTTGGCTTCCGCCCCGAAGATGCCTTCAAAAATCGGGCGGGCGCTAAAAAAGAACTCGCACATGGCCGCGATCGCAAGCTGAAGAAACCGCGCGTCCACGTCCTTCAACTCACCGCTCTGAGAACCTTCGCGCACGAGGTCTTCCAGTTCTTCGAGCGATTGCCGAAGCAGCCGCAGCACCGGCTCCCGGCCCGGATTATCGGAGAGATGCACGGATTCGATGATCAGCCGATGGTAATTGGGATTTTCCTGAAAAATGCCCAAATATATGAGGATTCTGCGCTGGAGTTTTTCCTGCGTCGTGCCCTTTTCGGCGATCAGCGCAGCAAGGCGGCCGCGCAGTTCGCGGGTGATCTCGGTGGCCGCCTCGGTGAACAGATCGGTGACCTGGCCGAAATAGTAGCGTATGAGCGCGGGGTCGACACCGGCAATCTGCGCAATCTCGTGCAGGGTGATCTCGCCTGGCGGCTTGCGTTTGAGCGCCTCTCGCGCCGCCGCAATCAGCGCATCTCTTCCAACGGACCCCTTGGTCGTCGGACGCCCCTGGCCCCGCACCCTTTTCGGCTTCGCAGAAACAACCATGAATTTGCACACTCCACGTTCAAGCGCGGCATATTATGTCGCGCCGCAACAACAATAAAGTCTCGCATTCACAGATCGCGCCTCCGTCGCCGGTTTCCGCGCACCCGCTTGACTCGGACAAATCCGCAGTTATTATTCCTGATAATCGGAATTAAATTCATATAGCGGGAGGGCTGGCATGGCTTCATCTGTTCACCTGGTCGGCAGCGTTGGCCTGGAAGATGTCGATACTGTCTTCGACACGGCATCGAAGGTGCTGGGCAACCTTCTTCCCCGCATTCCCGATGGCGAACCTGGAGGACGGCGCCTCTGGATCAGTTGGCAATACCCGGTCTTGCGCGCCAATCCGCTTTTGAAAGTCGACACGAACAATCTGCAGAAGGCGTCGGCCGGCCTGCCGAAACTTCGTCTCGCAGACGGCGTATCAGCCCAAGAGCTTGCCTTTGGAGAACTGGGATACGCGCGTGAAGCGCGTGCCTCCTATCAGGACTTTCTGCGCGCAAGAGCCGCCGGCAAAATCGGCCCGGAGACGCGCTTCCAGGTCTGCCTGCCGACCCCCCTTGCCGTCATAGACGCCTTCTGCGCCAAGGACGCGGTGCTTGACATCGAACCCTCCTATGAAGCGGCAATGCGGAAGGAGGTCGCAAAGATCTGCGCTGAAATTCCGCATGCCGATCTTTGTCTTCAGTGGGATCTTTGCATTGAAATGATTCTGTGGGACGGCCGCTCGACCTTCTATTCAAAGGTCGTCGACAAGGCCGGCATCATCGAGCGCGCCGCCAGGCTTTGCCGCGATCTGCCTGCCGGCGTCGAACTGGGTTTTCACCTCTGCTACGGCGATTTCGAAGGCAAGCATTTCATCGAGCCGCTGGACGGCGAGAGCATGGTCTCGCTTGCCAATGAGTTGGTGAAGCACGCCGGGCACCAGGTCGCCTATATCCATATGCCGGTTCCGATCGCGCGCGACGACGATGCATTCTTCGTCCCGTTCAAGTCACTGGCTTTCCCGGCCGGTTGCCGGTTGTACCTTGGTCTGGTGCACGCGGCGGACGGAACCGAAGGTTCGCTCAGGCGAGCCAGCGCCGCGAGAAAAGTCATCCCGGAATTCGGCATTGCTTCGGAATGCGGGCTGGGTCGCGCCAAGACTCCGGCCGAGGTCCGCAAACTGCTGGACCTGCATGGCGAGGTAGCCCGCCGGCTGTAGCGAACAAGACGAACATGACGAGCACGATTTTGGGGAGGGAATCATGAGCGCAGCCAACACTATCAACGTCACGGATATCATCAACGACAGGCCGGTTTCCCGCTATCAGATCAGCGTGTTTTTCCTGTGCGCGCTTGCCGCGCTGATGGACGGCTACGATTCCGTCATTATTGGAATCACTGCGCCTGCCATCGCGGCTTCACTCGGACTGGACGTGAAAACATTCGGTCCGGTTTTCTCGGCGGCGCAATTCGGATTCATGGTCGGCGCCTTCGTGGCAGGACCGCTGGCGGACCGGTTCGGTAGAAAATCGCTGTTGGCCCTGTCGGTCCTGATCTTCGGGGTCTTCTCCCTGCTGACGCCGCTGGCGGACTCTTACGAACACCTCATCGCGCTTCGGTTCTTGACCGGCCTCGGACTTGGCGGCGCCTCGGCGACATTCGTCAGCCTGTCGACCGAATATGCGCCGGCGCGGGTTCGCGCGACGATCGTCACCCTGATGTGGACCATGATACCGGCGGGAAATGTCGTCGGCGGCCTCCTCTCCTCCATGATCCTTCCCTCCCATGGCTGGATGCTCACCTATTACATCGGTGGCATCGTGCCGATCGGCATCGCCTGTCTCATGCTGTTTCTCGTCCCCGAATCCATCGGCTTTCTCGCCGTCCGCGGCGGCGGCCAGTCCAGGCTGTCACGCATCGTCCAACGCATCGCGCCTGATCTGAAGCCGGGACCGGATACGGTCTATTCCGTCACGGAAGAAAAGACCTCCGGCGGCACGATCTCGAACCTGTTCTCGGATGGCCGCGCGACAATGACGCTGTGCTTCTGGATCGTGTTCTTCTGCTGCTGGCTGGTGCTGATTACCTTGCTTGCCTGGATGGTTCCGATCCTGCGCGAAGCCGGCATTCCGCTGTCCAAGGCGCCGCTCATGATCGCCGCCAACAGCGCCGGCGCCGTGATCGGCGCACCGATCATCGGGCGCATCATGGACAAGACGAATCCCTACCATGTGCTCATCGCCGTTTTCTTCATTGCGGCGATCTCGGTCAGCATGCTTGGATTCTCCGTCGGCTCCGTCGAGCTTTTCGCGCTCTGCTCCTTTATCGGGGGCTTTACACTGGGTGGCGCATCGAGCGGCCTGGTCGCGCTCGCGGCGGCGTCCTATCCAACGTCCATACGGTCCACGGGGATCGGCTGGGCCATCGGCGTGTCCCGCTTCGGCGCCGTTGTCGGCCCTATCGTCGCCGGGCTCATGCTGTCATGGAGCTGGTCGCTGCATGCCTTCTTTGGCTCCATGGGCGTTCTGGTGCTGATCGCGACAGCATTCCTGATCGTTCTCATGCTGAACGCGCAGCAGGCCAGACCCGTGCCAGCTCTTGCCGGCGGGGCTTAAGCTGATGACGAAATCCGTTCTACTGGTCGGGAGCGTTCCGCTTCGCTCGTCGGAAGATGTCTTCCGCGAAGTCTCCACGCGGATCGGCCCACTGCTGAAACGCGTACCGGATGGCGAAACCGGCGATCGCTCGGCCTGGACCGCATGGCAAGGCAATGTCATCGAGCATGCGGAAGGCGTGGTGCAGTCGGGCGTGCGCGATGTTCACGGCATTCCATATCCGACCTACGCGCTCAAACCTGGTCTTTCCGCGCAAGACATCAAGTTCGGCGACCTTGGCTACGCCAATGCCGCGATTGCGTCCTATCAGGATTTTGTGCGTCTGCGCTCCTTCGGACTAAACCGTCAGGCGCGATTTCAGGTGAGCCTGCCAACCCCGCTGGCGGTCGTTCAGGCCTTCTTCTGGGGCAGCCCTGCCCTGCCGGACATCTGTCGGGTTTACGAAACGGCATTGCTTGACGAGGTGGATCGTATCCTTGCGGCGGTGCCTAACGCCGACCTCAGTCTTCAGTGGGATATTGCCGTCGAATTCCACAGGATCTGGGAAAAGCCGGAGTCCGAACTCGCCAGGCAATTTCCAACCGACGTGCTGATCGAAACAATCGCACGGCTGAGCGATCATATTCCCGGAGCGGTCGAACTCGGCTGGCATTTCTGCTACGGCGACGCCGGCCATAAACACTTTGTCGAGCCACGCGACACGCGGCTCATGGTCGACATTGCCAACAAGCTCACCAGCGCGACGAAGCGGACCGCGAACTGGCTGCATCTGCCGGTGCCGCGTGACCGCAGCGACGCCGCCTATTTTGCGCCGCTTGGCGCGTTGCAGCTCTCGCCGGAGACTGAACTCTATCTCGGGCTTATCCATCTCACCGATGGTCTGGAGGGAACCAGGCGACGCATGTCCGCCGCTGACGCGGTCATCAGCGGCTACGGGATCGCAACCGAATGCGGTTTCGGGAGAAGACCTCCCGAAACGATATTGGCTTTGCTTGATCTGTATCAGGCGACCGCGAAACTATAGGCGCGCCGACGAACTCAGGTCAGCCCGATACGTTGCCGTTGGGCGTATATTTATCGATCGCGCCAGGCAATTCACGCGACAGCCGCGCCAGCAGCTCTTCACGCGAAAGGCCGGTTTTCTCCGCCAGCTCCTGGATGATGTCGGGGCCGACAGCTTTCTCCAGGCGGTCCGCCGGGAGATCGGCATTCGGTCCATGGCTGACCCAGGTCGTGGCCGCCGCGCCCTCGCCATTCTTGTTGAACTGTTCAACCAGTTGGCCCAGCGCACCGCCGAGAAAGCCGCCGCCCGCGGCAGCGCCGCCGGCTGCCGCGCCGGTGTTGCCGAACAGACCGCCGAGGCTGCCGAGCAGCCCGCCGAGATCGTTGCCGCCGGAAGCAGCCGTTCCACCAGCCGGAGGTGTTCCGCCGGCTGATGGCGCTCCGCCTGCCGGCGGCGTTGCGCTGGCGCCATGCCCCAGCCCGTTCAGCATCTCGGCGATCTTGTCGCGATTCTGATAGCCCGCCAGCGCGATGAGCCCGAGAAGCGCAGTCATGGATGGGAGTTTGTTGTTGGCCATGGGAGGTCTCCGCAAGTTACACGAACGAAAGTTTACACCGGATTGAGGTGGGACCGTGTCAAGCGCGCTTGGCGACGAAGCCCCAGATGAAGAGCACGATGAGGGCGCCGACAATCGCGCCGATAAACCCGGAGGTCTGACCAGCCTGATACCAACCGACCGCCTGGCCGAGGTAAGTCGCGACGAAAGCACCGATGATGCCGAGGATCGTCGTGAGAACGAAGCCGGAGGGCTCGTTCTTGCCCGGCATGATCAACTTGGCGACCACGCCCGCCAGAAAGCCGATGATGATGGTCCAGACGATGCTCATAGGCTTTTCCTTTCAGGCTGAACGTAATCTCTTCAGATCGGCAGGCACCTTGCCACGGTTCTGTGAAGCTTTTGCGCGGGTCGCGTTGGTTGCTTCAGTTGGACCGACACCAGCAAATGGGCCAAGAGTCAGCCTGGATGTCAATGGACGAAGCCGGCCCAGCGCCCGGAACCTAAATGCTTCGATAAGCAGGCCTATCGGAGTTGAGCGGATCAAGAACCACCCGACGCGGCCGACCGGGCCATGAGCGATCCATGAATTCTCAAAATAAATCCGCTATTTAAATCGTTTAGCAAGTCAATCAGCAGGTCAATCAATTGACGAACAATCACGAGGCGGCTCCTCGGATAGGTTGAAACCCGCACGCCGCTTGCCGGGAAATCGCCGGCATCACTTTTCCGGCAAAGAGTTCGATGCACCGGCTGATCGCACCAAACAACAGATTGATGAACGCGAATCGGCCGACGAGGTAATCGCCGCTCGACAGGATGCCGGGCTGGCGTCGGCATCGCGCAGGGCGAAGCGCTGCATTCCGACGAGATCCGCGTGATTGGCAAGTAGCAGCGCTAGTGCGGCCCCGCCGGAGGCAGGCCGAACAGGGTCTGCCCGACCAGCATGCTGATGCTTTTCGTATCGAGAGAGATGTGGCGCGCAGCGGCATGGATATCGCGCCAGTGCCTTTGAATGGGGACGTCGACATCGGCCGAGGAAGCGCCCGCGCCGGCCATCAGAATATCGACGGCAGCCACCGCCTGCTTTGCCGCGAAGCCAATGGCGCGCCGCGCCGCGATGCGTTGCTGCATCGACAGTAGGTTGCCGGCTTGCACGATCGCCTCAAGCCGCTCGATCTCCGAGACGACGAATGTAAACCCCGCATCGATCTCGGCGGATGCAGCCCCCGCGCGTTCCTGGACAAACGGATTCTGCGCAGCGCTGGCGGATGCGCCTTGCCGCAACGCGCCACGCTGCTTTGTGATCATCTCCTCTACGAACCAATTCAGAGCGCCCTGCGCCATGCCAAGCAGCGGTCCGACCAGGGCGCAGGCGCCGAAGGTGGAGAAGATAAAGCGTGGCGCCAGACTGTCATCGATTGCTGCGCCAGGCGAAGCGCCCGCCGCGATATCGTCGAAGCGAATGACCCTGTGGGCAGGCACGAAGACCGGGCTGTCGGCATAGACCGTCTTCGAGCCGGTGCCCTGCAGGCCCGAGACGCGCCAGCTCGTCTGGTCGATTTCAAAATCGCTCGCAGGGGCGAGAAACCAGCCGGGTCCCTGATTGTCTGGCAGGAATGCCGAGACGAAATACCAGCGCGAATTCTCGCAATTGCTGGCGAACGGCCAGCGACCCCAGATCCTGTATCCTCCCTCGACGGCTTCACATTTGCCGGTGGGGATGACGGTGCCCGCAACCAGAGCGCTCTCATCTGCGCCCCAGACGTCGTGCTGCGCCTGCAGGGGCCAGTAGGACAGGAACCAGCTGTTGCAATTGGCGATCGACGCGCACCAGGCGGTGCTTCCGCAGCCCTGCCCCAGTTCGAAGCCCAGGCGCAGCAGTGCGGACGGCCCATATTCGTAGCCGTTGAAGCGGGCCGGCCGGGACACCTTTAAAAGCCCGGCCTTTCCCAACTGGTCCATGACGTCAGAGGGAACGCGCCGTCCCTCTTCCGTTTTCAGCGCGTTTCGCTGCAGCAGCGGAATGAAGGATGAAGCGGCCTGGACGATCTCGCCCATTTCCGGCCAGACGATCGATGGACGGTCACGCTCCATGCTCCCCCCGAAGCTTGCTGCCTTCTATCTACTCCGCGGCATCCGGCAATCTCGCCGGAATGGCCGAGAACTGATTGTCCGCGACGTGCTGGTTCGCGGGCCGCGGAACGCCGAGATGGCCGCGCAAGGTGTCATGCTCGTATTCGGTGCGGAACAGGCCGCGCTTCTGCAGGATGGGCACGACCATCTCGCAGAAATCATCGAGCGCGCCGGGAATATAGGCGGGCATGATCGTGAAGCCGTCACAGCATTCCGCCTCGAACCATTCCTGCATGTAATCGGCGATGAACTCCGGCGAGCCCTTGATCACATTCTTGGCGCGCGCGCCGGCGACGCGCTGGCCAAGCTGGCGGATGGTCAGATTTTCGCGGCGCGCCATTTCGAGAATGCTGGCGTAATGGCCGCCGTCGTGATCGGGCATGTCCGGCAGATAGGAATCGGGATCGAGCTTGGTCAGATCGATCTTGTGGCCCAGCATGGTGTTGAGCATTTCACGGCCGACGATGGGATGAATGAGCGACTGCAGATACTCATAGTCTGCATCGGCCTCTTCCTGGGTCGGACGGCAGATCACGCTCAGGCCCGGCAAGATCTTGCAATGGTCCGGATCGCGGCCGTACTTCTTCATGCGGCCTTTCACATCGTCGTAATAGGCCTTTGCCGCCGGAATATTGAGATGCGGGCTGAAGATGGCCTCGGCAAACATGGCGGCCGTCTCACGGCCGTCATCCGAGCCGCCGGCCTGGACGAGAAGCGGATAGCCCTGCGGCGAGCGCGGCACATTGAGCGGCCCGCGCACGCTGTACATGTCGGTCTTCCAATGGAGATCGTGCCGCTTGGCCGGATCGTAATAGAGGCCCGCCTCCGTATCGATGACGAAAGCATCGTCCTCCCAGCTATCGAGAAGGCCAAGCACGATCTTCACGACCTCGCGGGCGCGGACGTAGCGATCATGATGATCATAGGCGCCCTTCTTGCCGAAATTCTGCGCCTCGACATCCTGGCCCGAGGTTACGATGTTCCAGCCGGCGCGGCCCGAGGAAATATGATCGAGCGACGCGAACTTGCGGGCGATGTGGTAAGGCTCGTTCCAGCTGGTCGATACCGTCGCGACAAGGCCGATCTTCTCGGTCACCAGCGCGAGCGCCGACAGCAGGGTCATCGGTTCGAAATGCGCGACGAACTGGACCGAGCGCGAGATCGCTTCCACCGCCGCCTCACGCGTGGCGTTGGCATCGGCCAGAAACAGCAGGTCGAACTTGGCGCGCTCGGCCGTCTGGGCGATTTCGACGTAATGTTTGATGTTGAACGAGGCGTCCGCCTGGGCGCGCGGGTGACGCCACGAGGCAACATGGTGACCTGTAGGATTGTAATAGGCGGCGAGGCGCATCCGGCCGTCGGAATTCATCGATATCTCCCCATGGCGTTTCCGATCCAAGGGATCGCAAAGGCGCGTCCAATTCGTTGAAAGAGCGCATTTCTTCACGCGAACCGGTGTCCCTTTCGCTTGAAATGTGCTCGCAGATCGGGAAACCTTACATAGACTTCCGTCGTGGCTCTACAGGAAATTGGCCGGCATCGCGCGGCAAACAGCAGCGCGTCGCCGCGAGTGGCCCCGTCGCTCGAACTACATGAGCTGCCTGTGGAAAACCTGGAATGTCCCACGCCGGTGCGGCATACCGCCGAGCCAACGGCGTCAGCTTCGCCCGGCCAGTGCAGCCGCCGCTCTGATCGCGTCATCCTCCGGACAGCGATCCGCACTGGACGCAGCCAACGCCTGCCCGCTACCCTATCGGATGTGGCGGCCCGCCTGCATGGAGACGAAGGATGACCACGCGAGGATTTACCGGCCGGCGAGAACCGCCGGAGATCAGCAACCGCATTCCGCCAGGCCAGCATCTGACCGACGATTTTCCGGTGCTCAGCGCGGGCCCTACCCCGCGCATCGACATGTCGAAATGGAAGTTCACGCTGAAAGTCGGACCGCGCCCGGTCGCGGAATGGAACTGGGAGGAGTTCAACGCCCTTCCGCAGAGCAAGCTCACGCGCGACATCCATTGCGTCACCACCTGGTCCAAACTCAACACGGCATGGGAAGGTGTCGCGATCGATGATCTCTTCGGCGAGGCGAATCTGTCGCCGCCGACCGGCTTCGTGCTCGCGCACGGTTATGACGGATATTCGACCAATGTCCCGGTCGCGGACCTGACGGCGAGCAAGGCGATGGTGGCGCTCAAATATGAGGGCAAGCCGCTGACGCCGGATCACGGCGGCCCGGCGCGCCTGCTGGTGCCGCACCTCTATTTCTGGAAATCGGCAAAATGGGTCAGCGGGCTGCAATTCACCGATAAGGACGAAGCAGGTTTCTGGGAGCTTCGCGGCTATCACATGTACGGAGACCCCTGGCGCGAGCAGCGATATTCCAATGACTGACGTCGATGGATTGTCCGCGTCGACCCGCTGGCAGTCCGCAACCGTACGTCAGATCACGCGGCAAACGCCGCTGATCACGACGTTCCGGCTGAAGCTCGAAACGCCGATCCACTTCATTCCCGGCCAGCACGCCGATGTCCGCCTGACCGCGCCCGACGGCTATCAGGCCATCCGCAGCTATTCGATCACGGACGTGGCTGATGGCGACGCCGAGATCGAACTTGCCATTGAACGGCTGCCCGATGGCGAGGTCTCGCCGTTCTTTCACGATGTCGTCGTCGTTGGCGATATCATCGAAGCGCGGGCCGCGCTGGGCGGCCACTTCATCTGCCAGGTCACATCGACGGCGCCGGCCTTGATGGTCGGCGCGGGATCTGGAGTCGCACCTTTCATCGCCATGCTACGGGGCCGCGCAAGGCAACCATCGCCGCCGCCCGCAGCGCTGCTGCTGTCCGCCCGCACCTATGAGGACATCCTGTTCCAGGATGAGCTCGTCCAGCTCGCCTACAGACAGGACGGGCTTTCCGTTGCCTTCACGCTGACGCGTGAAGCGCCGAAGCGCGCCTCGGACTTCCACGGCCGTATCAACCAGGGGAGCGTGGCAAACGCCCTGAAGACTCTTCCCGCCGCACCGGGCACGATCTGGATTTGCGGATCAAACGCATTCGTGAATGCTGCCGTCGATACCCTGCTGTCGGCCGGTCAACCGGCCGACATCATCAAAACCGAGCGTTACGGCGGGTGAGCGTCGTCAACCGTTCGTCGAGAACCCCGGATAGAGCGTCATGCCGCCGTCGACGAACAAGGTGGTGCCGACCACGTAGTCGGAATGATCCGACGCAAGCCACACGGCCGCCTGCCCGATGTCCTCGGGCTCGCCGATCCGGCCATAGGGCACCAGGGTCATCAGGCTGTCGTAGGCGGCCTGTGTCGACCAGGCCTCCGTGTTGATCGGCGTGCGGATGGCGCCGGGGCCGATGGCGTTGACGCGAATCTTCTTCGGCGCGAGTTCCTGCGCCAGGCTTTCCATCATCAGCTTCACGCCGCCCTTGGAGGATGCGTAGTTGACGTGCCCGGCCCAGGGAATGACCTGATGGACCGAGCTCATGCAGATGATCTTGCCCGCCGCGCGGGAGACTTCCGGCACGACGCCGCGCCGCTCGAACTCGCGCACGGCCTCGCGGGCACAAAGAAACTGGCCCGTCAGATTGACGTTCAGCACCATGTTCCATTGTGCGAGCGTCATCGAGGTGAAGGCCGCGTCGCGCTGCAGACCGGCATTGGCGACGAGAATATCGATGGTGCCGAAATCCTTGATCATCTGCGCGAACATCGCCGCGACCTGCTCCTCATTGGAGACGTCGGCGCGATAGGCCTGCGCCTTGACGCCGAAGCTGCGGATCTTCTCGACGACCGCCTGCGCGGAATCATCGCCCGTGACGTAATTGACCGCGACGTCCGCGCCCGCCTGGCCCATGGCGATGGCAACCGCCTGGCCAATGCCGGAATTGGCGCCGGTCACAAGCGCTTTCTGGCCCGTGAGCATCTTCGGCAAAGGCGGCAGCGGGCGGGCAGTCGCGGTTGCAGACGATTGTAAATCAGTCATCGGTTCTTCTCCCTGGCATCTTCCGCAATCAGCAATGCGACAAGGCCGGTCCAGCCGGTCTGGTGGGAGGCGCCCAGGCCTTTCCCTGTGTCGCCATGAAAATATTCGTGAAACAGCAGGAGATCGCGAAAATGCGGATCGTCCTGTTGTTTCACGTTGTCGCCGAGATAGGCGCGCCGCCCGCTACCGTCAGCGATAAAGAGACGCAGAACACGCCGCGACAGTTCCTCCGCAATTCTGCCGAGCGACATGGCATTGCCGGACCCTGTCGGGCATTGCACGATGAAACTCCCCCCGTAGAATCGATGCAACGTCCGCAGCGTTTCAATGATCAGGTAATTGATGGGCATCCACACCGGTCCACGCCAGTTGGAATTTCCGCCATAGATGCGCGTCGCGCCCTCGCCGGGTTCGTAGCGCAGCTCGAACACGCGGCCGCCCTGACGAAACACATAAGGGTGCTGGTCGTGGAATTTGGAGACAGACCTTATGCCGCGGTCCGACAGGAACTCCGTTTCATCGAGCATGCGCGTCAGCACCGCCGTGAGGCGATGCGTGCGCATGACGGAGAGCAGGCGAAAGCCGGTCGGCGCCGGCGCCTGCCAGTTCGATACCAGGGCGGCGAGATCGGGACGGTGCTGGGCAAACCAGTTCATCCGGGCCGCGAACTGGGGAAGATCGCGATCGAAATCGGCTTGTAGAACTTCCGATGCAAGCATCGGCAACAACCCCACGACAGAGCGCACGCCCAGCGTTTGCGGCGGATGGCCCGGCTCTCGCAGCACATCGTAATAGAACTGGTCCTGCTCGTCCCAGAGCCCCTCTCCGCCCTTGCCGCCCGTCGCGTGTATGGCCTCAGCGATATAGATGAAATGCTCGAAGAATTTGGTTGCCAGGTCTTCGTAGGCCGGGTCATGCGCCGCCAGTTTTATCGCGATGTGCATCATGTTCAGGGCGAACATGGCGGCCCAGGCGGTTCCATCCGATTGATCCAGATGACCACCGCCCGGCAAGGGCTCGCGCAGGTCGAATATGCCGATGTTATCAAGGCCGAGGAAACCGCCTTCGAAGATGTTGTTGCCCTCGGCGTCCTCGCGGTTCACCCACCAGGTGAAATTCAGCATCAGCTTGTGGAAGATGCGTTTGAGAAATTCAACGTCTTCCTTGCCGCTGGCATCGCGGTCCATATCATAGACGCGTAACGCCGCCCAGGCGTGGACGGGCGGATTGACGTCGTTGAAGTTCCATTCATACGCCGCCATCTGGCCGTTGGGATGCAGCGATCGCGCCTGGGTCAGCAGCAGCAACTGCTCCTTGGCGAAGCACGGGTCGATGAGCGCCAGGGTGACGGTGTGAAACGCCAGATCCCATGCGGCAAACCATGGATATTCCCAACTGTCGGGCATGGAGATGATGTCGCCGCCGGTTGTCGGATCGACATTGCCAAGGGCGAAGTGCCGCCAGTTGCTATTGCGCCCGGCCAGCCGCTCCGCCGGAGGAGCCGGCTGCGCCGGATCGCCTTCAAGCCAGCGCCAGACGTCATAGCCGTAAAACTGCTTGCACCACAGCATGCCGGCGAGCGCCTGGCGCTGAACCAGACGTGCGTCGGCATCGGCGACCTTGCTTTGAAGATCGGCATAAAATGCATCGGCCTCGCCGCGACGCTGGTTGACGAGGGCATCAAAGCCGGCGAACGCCTCCGTCTTCGAGCCGGCCGGGCGCAACCGCACGCGCACCTGATGAGACCCACCGGGTGGCAGCTCCACGGTGACATGTATCGTTGCCTTGGTGCCTTGCGGCACGACATTGACAGCATCTGTACGCCCGCTCACGACGGCATCATGGAATCCGTCCTTCGACGTACCACGCCGCGCCAGGCCGTAGAGACGATTCACATTCGTCTCGTTCTCGCAGAACAGCAGCGGGCCGTCGCCGTCACAGGCCCATTGCATCGGCGTGAAAGCGGGATGCTGCACGTCGATGTGCGCGCGGCCTGCTTCCCCATTCAGCAGCGGCTTCTCAGCCCCTGTGGTCCAGGCCCAGATATTGCGGAACCATATCTGCGGGAGAATATGAAGGGTGGCCTTGTCGCGGCCGCGGTTGTGCACCGTGATCCGCAGCAGCACATCGTCTTCGTCGGCCTTCGCATATTCGATCTCGACATCGAAATACCGGTCGTCCTCGAAGACACCCGTATCGATCAGCTCGAATTCGGGCTCATCTAGGCCGCGTGCCTTGTTGACGGATTTCAACTGATCATAGGGAAAGGCGCTCTGGGGATATTTGTAGAGCATCTTCATATAGGCGTGCGACGGCACCCCATCGACGTAGTAATAGAGCTCCTTGACGTCCTCGCCGTGATTGCCCTCCTCATTGGCAAGGCCGAACAACCGCTCCTTCAGATGCGGATCGCGGCCGTTCCACAGCGCCACGCTCATGCAGATCAACTGGCGATCATCGGAGAAGCCGGCCAGCCCGTCCTCGCCCCAGCGATAGACGCGGCTGCGCGCATGGTCATATGGAAAGTAGTCCCAGGCATTGCCGATGCTGCTGTAATCCTCGCGGACCGTGCCCCACTGCCGCTCGCTGAGGTACGGCCCCCAGCGCCGCCAGCCGCGCCGCTGGCGAAGGTCTTCCAGGCGCTGTTGTTCCGAACTGCTCATGCCTGGAGGTGCCATTGCGTTACATCGTGCAGCAGGTTTCGAAGAATGGCAGAAGCTCGGCAAGACGCCAACGACGGTCGCAGCTGAACGTTAACGGGTGGTCCATAAAACCGCACCAAGACACGCGACATCGGCTTCGTCCGGCGATGAAAGGGGCCCGCCTTCAGCCGATGTCACAGTTTCTTTTCATGGCTGCAATCAAAGCCTGAATTCAAGCCATTCCGGACTTTACAAGCAGCCAGCCGCTTCCTATAAGGCCGCACCTTCCGGCCGTTGACGCGGTGCAGGACGCCCAGGTAGCTCAGTTGGTAGAGCATGCGACTGAAAATCGCAGTGTCGGTGGTTCGATTCCGCCCCTGGGCACCATTCGACCTGAAAATTCGAATCAAATCAAGCGCTTGACTGCCAACGTGAAGCTCGGCCCGGCGATATTGTCCTGGAAGCCGGGAACCTCGCCGTCCGTGATTTTCGCGATGGGCGGCGCGCGCCGTCGGAGGCTTTCCGAAGCCATCGCGGTGCGTCATCGCCTGCCGATCGCTCCGTTCCGGCAACCAATGATTCGGCTGACAGGAACAGCGCCTATTGCTCGGGAACGCTGGTGAAAAGGCTGCTCGGCAATTCGAGGCCGATCCCACGCTCCCGGGCTTTCTTGTTCAGGAGATAGCCGACGGCGGCGAACTGGTAGCCGCAGCCGACGCTGTTCACCATGCAGGTAATCTGACTGTCGGACGTTCTTCCCGTCACCGAGCCGGAAACATAGTCGGCAATCGTCGGCAGGTTTGCGAAGTCGGTGGCGGCCGCGAGATTCTGGAAGCCGGCGCCCGGCTCTTCAGGCATGGTCCCAACCCCGGCTGCCTTGATGAAGATCGGATCGCAGTCGCGGATGTGTGTCGACACGATATCGGCCGCCTGGATGACGGCGGGCTCGAATTCGAACATGTTGATGCAGGAGACGTGCATTCCCGGCTCCAGCCAGTCCTTGAAGAACACATGGCTGCGGCTGTTGGTGCCGCAAAGGACGATGTCGGCGCCCCTGACGGCGTCCTCGGGCTTCGCAACGGGCTGCATGTCGACGCCGTGCTTCGCACTCATATCGACGCAGAACTGCTCACGCCTTTCCTTGTTCGTGCTGAAGCAGCGCACGACCTCCGGCCTGGTCACGGCCAGTGCTGCCGCCATCTGGGCCCTGGCCTGGACGCCTGACCCGATCAGGGCGATCGACCGCGCATTCTTGCGAGCAAGATAACGGATGCCCAGCGCTGTGATCGAGGCGACGCGCATGGATTGGACGCTGTCGGGATACAGGAGCAGGACTTCTCCGGTCGTCGCGCTGAAGACGAGAACGAAGCCGACATAACTGCCGTCTGCATCCGCCGGCACCCGATCGCGGCGCAGTTTGCCGCCCTCCTCGCGGTAGCGAAGAATATCCGAGTTGATGCGGATAGACCCCACCCCGAAGCGCGGAATGACGCCATCCATCGACTTGAGCGAAAAGATACTGCGTTCGCCGGTCGCCGGGGCGACCATATCGGTACGCACGCGGTAAATCCCGTTACCGGCCGGCAGGTCCGCATAAGCCAATTCCATGGCCTCAATGCATTCAGGCATGGTGATCAGATCGCGGACCTGATCGTCATTGAGTACGAGTGTCATTGATCCTCCGATAAGGCTAGAGCCCGAGCAACTTCTTGGCCTTGTCTTTGATGGCGGGGCTCACGCCAAAGATCGTGTCGACGATTTTCTGTACGGCCGCGCCGTCGATGGGCTCGATCTCCATGCGCTGGACCTCCGCCTGCTTCAACAGTTCAGGATCGGCAACGGTTGCGGAAAACGCCTTGCGCAGCATATCGACCTGAGCCGCCGGCGTACCTTCCGGCACCTGGAAAGGCTGGGATAGATCAAGGCTGCTGAAGACGAAGTTGAGAATCTGCTTCTCCTCTTCGTTTCGAGCGAGATCAAGCACCAGGGGAACCCCTGCAAGCTCGCGATGCGGCTTCAGCGCATACTGCACGAGGACATCGATTTTCTTGTCCCTGACCCAATCGGCGTGAGCATTCCGGAACACGTCCCAGGCCAATCCGCCGGTTCCGTCAATCTCGCGCTGCTCGACGGCGTGATAGATGTCGTTCGACGTCTTGTATCCGGTAATGATTTTGAACTTCGTCCCGAACATGGCGTTCATCAGCGCCGGATATTGATATGAATTGGCGCCGGGGCCGGTGGCGCCGACCGCCACTTCAGTCTTCTTGAGGTCTTCGAGGGTTTTGACGCCCTTGGTGTGCCAGGACAAGGCGACAAAGGTTGTCTTCGCCATGCTGCCGATCCAGTTGGCTTTACGTGGATCGTAATGGACGCCAGGCTCGCCGAATACGGCATCATAGACCGTCGTGTGCTGCACGATGGCAATAGCAGTGCCGTCCTTGGGCGCAACACGGGCCATGTAGTTGCTCAAAACCCGGCCGCCGCCGCCCGGCATGTTGGAGACGATGATCGTCGGATTTCCCGGAATATGCTTCGGCAGGTAACGCGCCAGCAGGCGTCCGTAAGCATCATATCCACCGCCGGCGCCAACCCCGACATACAAGGTGATGGTCTTGCCCTGCATTGACGGCTCGGTCTGTGCCGCGGCCGGCGAGCAAACGGCCAAGCCTACCGCGGTGATGGCGGCCAGTCTTGCAATAGCGATATGCACGAAGATTCCTCCTGTATGAGCTGGATTCCGACGAGGGATGGGGATGGGACGGCGGGGTCCTTCTTGCACACGCAAATCAAGGAGCCAAGCCGATGACCAGGACGCTCAATCCCGCAAGCACTGCCATGGAGACAAGCGTCGCCCCCAGGATCTGACCGCCCGATCCTCTCAAAACCTTCGCATCGGCACTCAGGCCCAGCGCCGCCATCGCCACAAGTGTCAGAGCGTTGGACGTAAGAGACATGGCGGTGATGACAGGCACGCTTAAAAACCCAAGGGAGCGCGCCGCCGCAAAGGCAAAAAACAGAATGATGAACCAGGGCGGCATCAGACCAGCGCGAAGGGAGCGCCGCCGCGAAGGATCGTTGTTGAACAGAAAGCCACAGATTACGGCGACCGGAGCCAACAACAGTATCCTGATCAGTTTTGTAAGCGTTGCAATCTGCGTAGCTGCAACGCCCGCCGGAATGGCTGCAGCAAGGACCTGAGGCACTGAATAGACGGTGAGACCGACAAATATCCCATACTGACGTGGATCTACGTGCAACAAGGCAGCAGCCACCGGCATGATGATGACCAGAGGAATTCCAAGGATGGCGGTAAACGCCACCGCCGATATCACGTCCCTGGCGTTGGCGCCGATAAGAGGTGCAACCGTTGCAATTGCGGAGTTTCCGCAAATCGAATTGCCGCAAGCTATCAGGAGGGAGAGTTTGGCCGGGAGACCAAAAACACGGCCGATGATATAACCGAATGCGACAGCGAGCACGACCAGCAATGCCACCAGCATTACAAAAAGTGGTGCAGCGCTTTGCAGGACTTGCACGCTCAGGGAAGCGCCCAGGAAAGCAATCCCTAAATCCAGGAGGCCCTTTCCAGCGAAGCCAATCCCAAACTCCAGGAAAGCCGGCACCGGCAACCCTGTCCTGATCGCACAACCGATCAGGATGGCGATGACATGTGCGTCTAACGTTGCTGCGCCGATGAAATAGTGCTCGGCCGCGGCGGCTCCGCTGGCAACGAGCGCGATCGCCAGACACACCGCGAGGCCTGGTAATGCATCGATAAGGGCCTTGCGGGGGCGCAGCGGAGAATCCATGCCCCGCTGTTGAACCAGGGAGCATTATACGTCTAATATAATCTTCTCATCACAATATAACTTGAAATTATGCTCAATCTTCACCTCCTCCGCATCTTCAAGGAAGTTGCCGAACGCGGCAGTTTTACGCGCGCCGCCCAGGCTCTCTCCATCAGCCAGCCGGCGGTTTCCAAGGCGGTCCGCGACTTTGAAGAGCAGGTCGGCAACCCGCTGATCGAACGCGGACGCGGCGGGCCCAGACCGACCAGGCTTGGCGAGATATTGCTCGCCAATGCACAGGAGCTCTTCAAGGTCGAAAGAGCTATGGAAGAGGTGATCAGATCCAGCAAAGGAATCGAATCAGGCCAATTGGCGATCGGCGCCAGCACGACGGTCGCCATTTATTATCTACCACCCTGCATCGGCGCATTCCACAAAGCACATCCCGACATCCAGCTTGAGTTGCACAGTGCCAATACAAGGGAGATCGCGGCAAAGCTCAAACGGCGGGAAATTGATATCGCCCTTGTCGAAGGACCGGTGAACGATCCGGAACTCGTGGTTCAACCCTGGCGGTCGGAAGAGCTTGTTCTCGTCAGTGGCATCGACCATCCACTGGCGCGCCGGAAGACTGTCGGCGAAAAGGACGCGCTGAGCGACTGTCTTCTCCTGATCAGAGAGCCTGGCTCGGGCACGCGCGAGGTTGTAACCGAAGCGTTACGCGCCGCCCGGATACGGCCGATGCGTCTCATGGAAGTCAACAGCACCGAGGCGGTCAAACGACTGGTGGCCGCCGGCGTGGGAGTCGCGCTGGTGTCGCGCGATGCCGCGGAAGACTTCCTTCGATCCGGACGTCTGGTTGAGGTCCGAATTAAAGGCCTCTCGGTCAATCGTGTGCTGGCCCGCCTCACCATTCGCAACCGCCGGGAGACCTCGGCGGTGAAAGCGTTCAACAAGATTCTCGATCGCAGCCGCGACGCTCGCTTCCCAACTCGCCCAGCGTAACCGGAATGTCTGGCGCAACGAATCGCGCGCGGCACTCTGCACGAGTGCCTGGCATCTAAAGCAGCAAGCTGCTCGTTCCGTGGGCCGACGCGCAGAAATTGCAGGCACGATCAAAGCGCGAGATCGAAAAAGCAGCGCACTGCCATCAAATCTGAGCTTCTCCGATCTCGTGGGTCGTGAAACGTTCGAGTCCTCCTCGGGAGTTCCGCTCTTTGACCGCTCTATCCTGGGACGAACTTATGACTATCGCCGACGAGACCGCTCCGACCGCGCCAACCACTTTCCGCGAATACCGACTGCCGCCGGTCCACATTACCTCTGCCCTCTCCGTGAGCATGTTGCCATGGTCCGAAATGCCGAATGCACTGCAGACACGCGCGTGTCGCGTCCTGCAGCACACGGCCTGCTTGCGAAAGTGAATAAATGATCACCGAAGTTGCGCCCCCCGCGTTCAAACAAAAAGAAATCGGCAGATGCTTCTGAAGGATGCCCCGACGCGCTCCGACGTCCGCTCGCCACCTGCAGATCAGCCGATGGTGCGCATGTCGGAGGTCAGTCTCAAATACGGAGATATGCTGGCGCTCGGCGATGCAACGCTGGATATTGCCGAAGGTGAGTTCGTTGCGGTCGTGGGGCCAAGCGGCTGCGGCAAGTCGACGTTGATGAAGCTCGTAACCGGTCTTCTGCCGCCCACTAGCGGGACGATCGAATTTGATCGCAAAATTGTCGACGGCCCAGTACGCGGCGCCGGCATGGCCTTTCAGAATGCGACCTTGCTGCCGTGGCGCACCACCACCGACAATGTCATGTTGCCGCTTGAGATTGTCGCGCCGTACAAGCATCAAACGGGCAAGAACCGCGCAGCGCTGGAAGCAAAGGTCCAATCGCTTCTCGATCTGGTCGGCCTGGGCGATTTCGGGGACCGCCTGCCCTGGCAGCTCTCGGGCGGCATGCAACAGCGTGCCAATCTCTGCCGCGCCATCGTGCATGAACCCAAACTTCTTATGCTCGACGAGCCGTTTGCGGCGCTGGACGCTTTCACCAAGGAAGACCTTTGGCAGGTTCTGCAGGACCTGTGGATGCGCCAACGCTTCACCGGCATTCTCGTCACGCATGATCTGCGCGAGGCGGTCTATCTTGCCGACACCGTCTACGTCATGAGCAACCGGCCGGGACGCATCGTCCATCGCTGCCCGATCCCATTGAGCCGGCCTCGCCGGCCGGAGACAACGTTCGATCCGATCTACACCGACCTCGTCAATGACCTGCGCGCCAGGATCGCTGCGGTTCGGAGCGTGAAATGAATAAATTCATCACGAAATCGCGAGCCTGGATCGTTGCGCTTAGTCTTCTCGTCATCTGGGAACTGTCTTGCCAGGTCTTTCATATCCCGGAATTCATCCTGCCGGCGCCAAGCCGCATCGCCGAGGTCACATGGCAATTCCGCAACGAACTGGCCATGCATTCGATGCAGACCCTTATGACAACCATCGTTGGTTTTCTGATTGCGATCGTTATCGGAATTCTGCTCGGCGTCGCGGTCGGTTCTTCACCGGCCATCTACGACTCACTGTATCCGCTGCTGGTCGACTTCAACTCGATTCCAAAGGTCGCGGTCGTGCCGCTCATCGTGATCTGGACGGGCATCGGAACCGTTCCGGCGATCGTCACGGCATTTGTCATCTCGTTCTTCCCGATTGTCGTCAATGTCGCCACCGGGCTTGCCAGCGTCGAGCCGGAAATGCGCGATGTGCTGCGCATCCTTGGCGCCACGCGCTACGAAATGCTTCGCAAAGTCAGCCTGCCGCGGACGCTGCCCTATCTGTTCGCGTCACTGAAAGTCGCCATCACGCTCGCTTTCATCGGATCTGTGGTCTCCGAGACCATTGCATCGAACTACGGCATCGGATTTCTGATGCTGTCGGCATCCTCGAGATTTCAGGTCGCGCTGGTTTTTTCAGGCGTCATCATCATCGCGATCATGAGCATTGCAATGTTCGCCCTGTGCGTGAAGGTCGAGAACCGCATGGTCGGGTGGGCTTATCGCAGCCAACCGAGTTGACCTGCTGTCTTGAAACACGTCCTCGCATGCCTCCTCGATCAACCATTCGCAACCGCAAGGATAGTCTGACTATGATGTTCAGAACCGCTCTATCGCGCCGCCTGATGCTCGCTGCTGCACTCGCCATTGGCGGGATGGCAGGCAGCGCCAGCGCCCAGGAGAAGTTGACGCCGGTGCGACTGCGTCTGGACTGGGTGTGGCAGGCGCCACAGGCGATTTTCACGCTTGCCTATGAGCGCGGCTTCTACAAGGAGGAAGGCCTCGACGTCACCATCGATCGCGGTTACGGCGGCCTTGAGAACGCCGCGGCTATCGCCGCCGGCAACTATGAATTTCTGTTCGGCGATCAGACCAGCATCATTCTCTTCAACCCGAAGAACCCCGATCGCAAGCTGATCAGCGTATTCACGATCTACGACGCCTATCTTGGAACGGTGATCACCCGCACCGGCAATGGCATCACCAAGCCGAAGGATCTCGAAGGCAAGACCATCGGCGCCCCGCTGACGACCGGCGGCCGTACCATGTTTCCGGCCTTCGCCAAGGCCAACGGCATCGACCAATCCAAGGTCAACTGGCAGACCATCAGCATTCAGTTGCAGGATCAGCAGTTCGCGCAGGGGCAGTTCGATGCCGTCGCGAGCTTTGTGACCACATCGCTTCTGAACCTGAAAGAACTCGGCGTTCCGCGCGAGAAACTGACGATCTTCAACTTCGCCGACTATGGCGTCGATCTTTATGGATCGGGCGTCGTCACCCGTGCCGACTATGCCGATAAGAATCCGGAGGTCGTCCGCAAATTCGTGCGCGCGACCATGCGCGGGCTCAAAGTCCTGATGCACAACCGCGAGGAAGGCATCGCCAGCCTCAAGAAGCGCGATCCCATTCTCAATACGGCGATAGAACTGGACCGCCTCAACCTGATGATCGAGATGACACTGAAGAGGCCCAGCGTCGAGAAGAATGGCGTCGGATTGGTTGATCCGGTTCGGGTCAAGAACAGCGTCGATACCATCGCCAGCGTGATGGAAGTCTCCCCGCTTCCCAGGGTCGAAGACATCTATACGGACAAATTCATTCCGAGCGCCGAGGAACGGAAGATCAGCTTCTGACCTTTCGCTCGGTCGTTCAACTCCTCACATCGAAACAGGCCAATGACAGCTTCAACGATCACCAGCACAGACCAGGAATTCGTCCGCCGCGCGATCAACAATGCGGTGGAGAATGTCGCCGGCGGCAACCGGCCTTTCGCCGCCATCCTGGTGGGTGCCGACGGCAAGATCATCGCCGAGGATACGGACCGCACGGCTCTGTCAGGCGATCCGTTGAGCCATGGCGAAGTCAACGTGCTCCGCACCGGCCTGCAGAAGGTGGGCTTCGAGGCTGTTGCGGCATCGACGCTCTATGTGAACGGCGAGCCCTGCGCGATGTGCGCCGGGACGATCCTGCGGTCAGGCGTCAGGCGGATCATCTTCGGATTGCAAGGCAGCCATGTCGGTCCCTACCTCGCGGGTGAGCCGAAGCTCGGCGAACGCTATGCCAGCGCTGCCATTTTTGCGGTCGCGGGGGAAAACATTTCCGTGACGCCGGGCGTGCTTGAAGACGAAGCTCATCGGCCGTTCAAGGCCTATGTCGCGCGGACGGCAGGACCGCGTTGAGCACAGAGCCTGCAGCAGATTATGTACGGCCGGTCACCGCGGCGTTTCCGATCGCACCGTCTCGCAAACGTGTCGGTGGCTTCGAGCTGCACCGGCCGACGTCCCTCGATAGCCTTTGCAGGCTTTGGGAACAGACCGCTGTAACGAGCGTGATCCACGCTGGCGGCATCGATCTGGTAAGCCGGATGAAGCGTGGCGAGCGCATCGCGTCGATGATCGCGATCGACCGCATTCCTGAACTGTCTGCGATCGTGGTGACCGCCGATCTGATCAGGATTGGCGCAGCCGTGCGTCACCGGGAGATCGAGACGAACAGGCTTCTGCTCGAGGCGCTTCCCGAATTTTGCGGCTATGTCGCAGGCCTTGGGAACATCCGCATTCGCATGCAAGGCACGATCGGCGGCAATCTGATGGCCGGCCAGCCGGCCTATGAAATGAGCGCCCTGCTCGCAGTGCTCGATGCGCGGTTGACCTTTCTTGAACCCGGGTCTTGTCAGCGGCGCATACTCCCCGTCCGCGAATGGCTGACGCAGGGGGATCGCTTCAACCGCCAGAAGCTGCTGATGTGGATCGAGATTCCGCGCCGTGCCAGGCGTCTCATCTGGACACGCGACTTCCGGCCGAACCTCACGTTCGTGATGGGGGCAGAGTTTTCCGGTTCGCAGCTCCGAGGCATTTCGGCAATCGCCGGCAGTGCCACCGAAACGCCGGTCGCCGACTTCATGCTTGGCGCATCAGAGGATGAACTTGCGGCTGTGACGGCCTCGTGGCGCGTTGGGCTGCCTGAGATCGTCACGCCTTTCGGGCCCAGCGTCGGCTACTGGAAACAGGTCCTGCCGACCGTATTCCAGCGGCTTCTGCATCGGATATTGCCATGACGCATGCAGTCGCCATCACGGCCACGATCAACGGCAGCCCTGTGACCGCAGAGATTGCCACGCATCTGACTCTGGCCGATTTCCTGCGCGACGACCTGGAATTGCGCGGGACGAAGATCGCCTGTGACCAGGGAAGTTGTGGCGCCTGTACCGTCCTTGTCGACGGGCGGCCTGTCTCGGCCTGCCTGACCTTCGCCTTCTCCATCGATGGCTGCAACGTCCTTACGATCGAGGGAATAGCCAGGGACGACCATCTCTCGGAATTTCAGCAGTCCTTGCTCACAGAAGGCGCGCCGCAATGCGGCTACTGCACACCCGGCTTCGTCTTGCTGATGGCCGGTTTCCTGGAGGACAAATCACAGCGGCCCGACGAGCCATTGGAGGCATGGCTGAACGCCAATCTGTGCCGTTGTTCAGGATATCACGCGATCCTGCGCGCAGCCAGGCAGGTCGACCGGCCATGAACTATTCTCCGCCGAACGACTTGCAGCAAGTCGGCTCTAACCTGGAGGACGTCAACGGGCGAGACAAAGTCACAGGCCGGGCTCTCTATATGAGCGACTTCTTTCCGGCCAACGTCGGCCATATCAAGCTGCTGCGCAGCCCTTACGCCCATGCACGCATCATATCTATCGATATCAGCCGGGCGGTTGCCCTGCCCGGCGTGTGGGGCGTGGTGACGGGTGAGGATACACAGATCCTCGACCACACCTATGGCATGTTCATCCGCGACCAGCCGATCATTGCCTATCAGAAAGTGCGCTATGCCGGCGAACCAGTGGTTGCTATCGCTGCCGAAAGTGAGGCATTGGCGCTGGCCGCACTCGACCTGGTAGACGTCGAGTACGAAGTGCTGCCCGCGGTAACGACGATCGCTGCGGCCCTTGCGCCGGACGCTCCGCTGCTTTTCGACACGGTTCCGCACGCCGCGACCCTGCAACCGCCGCCCCTCAACAGCCAGTGGGCGCAAGAGCCCGGCGCCAATATCCTGTTCCATTTCGACTACAGCTTCGGCGACATCGATGCGCTCTTCGCGAGTTGCCCGCATGTCTTCGAAGACCGCTTCTCGATGGGCCGGCAGAGCCATGCAGCGCTTGAGCCGCATGTGGTCGTCGCGCGTCCGACAGAGAGCGGCGGGGTCGAGATCTGGTCCAACAACCAGGATCCGTTCCTGCTTCAGGACGATATCTCCCGCATCTTCGGCCTGCCGCTTGAGCATGTGCAGTTTCACACCGGGCTTGTCGGCGGCGGCTTCGGCTCGAAAAGCTATTGCAAGGTCGAACCCATCACTGTGCTTCTGGCCCTGAAAACCGGCCGCGAGGTGCGGCTCGGGCTGACCATGGCCGAGAGCATGCTGACGGTCTCCGACTCAGCCGCTGAGATCACCATTCGCACCGGCGTGGGTGCTGATGGTGAGTTCGTCGTTCGCGAAGCGATCGTCGAACTCGACAGCGGCGCCTATGCGGATGCCTCGCCATCTGTCGCCATGCGCATCGGCACGCGTTTCAACGGCCCCTACAAATGGCAGGGCATCCGGACGCGCGTGCGCGCCATTCGCACGAACACGATACCGGCAGGATCGTTTCGCGGATTCGGCATGGGGCATATCACCTGGCCGGCGGAATCGCAGATCGATATCATCGCCGACAGGCTGGCGATCGCTCCCGATGAATTGCGCCTGAAGAACTTCCTCGCCTCGGGCACTTCCGGTGCGCCGGGCGAAAAGCCGCTCGACAGCGATCTCGCCGCTGGCTTCGAGGCTGTACGCAACATCGTCGGGCGCTGGCCGTCATCCAACTCGGTAAAGTCGGGCATCGGCTATGCGGTGGCATGCAAGGGCGCCGGCAGTTCGCACACCGCCGGCGCGCATATCAGGCTCTTTCCCGGCGGCAAAGTCGAACTGGCAGCGGGTGTCGCCGAGATCGGCCAGAACAGCCGCACGATCCTGACCCAGGTCGCCGCCGAAGTCCTTGCCATCTCTCCTCATGACATCCGCGTCGTGGATATCGATACGCAGAAGACGCCCTACGACAGCGGCACCCATGCCAGCAACGGGGCCACGATCGCAGGGCTTGCGGTGCAGAAAGCCGCCCTGGCTCTGCTCGCTGATCTGAAGCAGAGGGCTGCCAAGGCTTTTGGCGGCGATGCGGAGTCCTACACCTTTCGCGACGGCGTTATCTGCGGGCCAGAGCGGCAAATCACGCTTGCAGAACTGGCTCATGCCCTGCCCGCGGGAAAAGCCTGCTTCGAAGGGGAAGCCGTCGTCCAGACGCCCGGCGGTTCGCAATTCTGGATGCCGATCTGGACGGCCGCGCAGGTCGAGGTCGACGACGTAACCGGGATCGTTCGGCTGACACGCCTCGTGCAGGCCGCGGACGTGGGCCGCGCCATCAACCCGCAAAGATGCGTCGGCCAGATCGACGGCGCCGCCGCCCAGGGGATTGGCCAGGCCCTGTTCGAAGACATCGGCTATCGCGACGACCTGCCGTTGGCTGCCGATCCGCTTTCCTATCGTCTGCCGCGACTTCTCGACATGCCGGGCGATGCCGAGACGATCATCCTGGAACAGGGGCGCGGGCCAGGGCCATTCGGCGCGAAGGGTATCGGCGAGAGCGGCAATCTGACCATCCCGGCAGCAATCGCAAACGCCATCGCCGATGCGGTCGGTGCGCGGGTCACGCAATTGCCGATGACGCCGGAACGGGTTCTGCAGGCAATCGTCGATCGCTAAAGCTTCCTAGGTCTGGACCGGATGGACAATCTATTGAGAGTTTGCATCTAGACCTTGGCAAGACAGACAAACTGTCTTAACTGCGAATTCGGCGACCCCGGATTTATCGCGTGGCGATATTTCGCAACGGCGCATGAACAATGGGGATCTTGATGGACACGCCCGTATCCGCGACGACCAAGGCTGGTCGAGGCATTTTCGATGTCGGCATTCACGATCGGCTTCGTTTCGATCAGCTCGCCGTGCTCGCATTCCAGAACATTTTCGGAATGACCGGCATCTTCGTTTTTCCCGGCATTTTCGGCCGCGCGTTTCAAATGCCGGTCGATCAGATCGCCTATCTGTACGGCATGACCTTCCTGGTCTCGGGCCTCATCACCGTGTTCCAGTCCGTCGTCTTCCTGCGGCTTCCGATCGTGCACGGCCCGTTTGTGGGGAGCTTTATCGGCCTTCTCGTCCTCGGCCACGCGCCGGGCATGGGTCTGGGCGTCGGCTTCGGATCGTTCTTCATCGCCTCGCTCATCTGGGCGGCGCTGTCGATCCCGATCAAAGGCTTAAGTTTCATTGCCCTGTTCGGACGCCTGTTTCAGACGCCGATCATCAGCGGCGTCATGGTCATCCTTTTGATGATCCAGATCGCCGTCGTGTCTGTGCCGAGCTGGATCGGCCAGCCGCAAAGCCCCGGCTTCTTCTGGATCAATCTTCTCGCCGGTTTCGTCGCGCTTGTCGTCTTCATCCTCATGACCCTTTCGGGGAACGTCTGGATGCGGCGCGGCGCGATCCTGTCCGCCCTGATCGCAGGCACGCTCGCCTACAGCTTCTTCATCCCGATCTCGCTGGCGCCGGTTGCCCAAGCGCCCTGGCTGGTTGAGCCGCGCATCTTTCCCTTCGGCTTTGCCTATCGCTGGGATGCGGTGATTTTGTTTCTCGCCGTTCTCGTTCCCACAAGCATCACGACCATGGCGCTTTACCAGGTCGTCGCCGACTGGGGATCGGAACCGCTGACGCCGCTGCGGATGTCTGAAGGGTGTTTCAGCGCGGCGCTCGGCGCGGCCTTGGCCGCCGTTTTGGGCGCCTTCAGCACGACCGTCTATCCCGACAATATGGGCATGCTGCGCTCGACGCGCGTCGGCTCGCGCTACGCCACCTTCGCAGCCGGCATTCTGCTGGTGCTGCTGGGCTGCTGCACGAAGTTCGACATTCTGCTCGTGCTCGTCCCTGTGGTGGTGCTGGCGGGTGTCGGCACGCTGCTGTTCGGCATCGTGATGGCGCATGGCGTCCAGATGCTCGCCAGCGGCGTCGACTGGAACGAGCGCACGATGATCATCATCGGCGGCGCGCTCATGGTCGGTCTCGGCGGCCTTCTCGTCGAACCCGAAACGATCAAGGCGCTTCCACTCATGATTCAATTGATGCTGAAACAATCGGCGATCACCGGCGGGATCACCCTGCTCGTGCTCTACGCCCTACTCGGCGGCAAGCGCGCGCCGGTGTAGCTATTCAGCGCTCATCCCCATCCGGAATGCCGCTATCCTCCTCGTCGTCCTCGCTCGGCTTGACGGGGATGGCGTAGGAGCCGCGCAGCCAGCGGCCGAGGTCGACGTCGGCGCAGCGGCGGGTGCAGAAGGGGCGGTATTCGGGCGTCGCGGGGCGGCCGCAGATGGCGCATTTGCCGAGGTCAGGGGCGGCCCCAGAGGCATCCGCCGCCATCGCAGCGAATTTGGAGACGAGATCGGACATAGTCGAACCTCAGATTTGGTCGAACCTCAGATGCGGTTGAGCCATAACATATGGGCAGGATAGCCCTCGCCTGCCAGTAGGCCCATGGTCTCGTTGAGCGGCAGGCCGACGACGCTGGTATAGGAGCCGATGAGCTTGACTGGGAAGACGCCGGCCAGGCCCTGGATGGCGTAGCCGCCGGCCTTGCCCCGCCATTCGCCGGACGCCAGATAGGCCTCCATTTCCTGCGAGGAGAGGCGTTTGAAGCGCACGCGCGTCTCGACCAGACGGCGGCGCTCGCTGCCCTTGGGCGTGATGAGGCTGACGGCGGTCCAGACCCGATGGGTGCGGCCGGAGAGCAGGCGCAGGCACGCGCCGGCCTCCTCGGCCAGTTCGCATTTCGGCAGGATGCGCCGGCCCACGGCCACCACCGTGTCGGCGGCCAGGACGAAACTGTCGGCCATGCCCTCGCGGGCACGGGCGATCTTGGCGGCGGCCTGGGCTTTCTCGCTGGCCAGGCGCACGGCAAGCGCGCGCGGCAATTCGCTGCGCTTCGGCGTCTCGTCGAGATCGGCGGGAATCAGCGCGTCCGGCTCGATGCCCGCCTGCTGCAGCAGGGCAAGGCGGCGCGGCGATGCTGAGGCGAGGATAAGGCGGGGGCGCCAGCCGCTTTCGGAGGTGCGGTCTTTGCCGGCCATCAGCGGCCTATTTGAAGCGGTAGGTGATGCGGCCCTTGGTCAAATCGTAGGGCGTCATTTCAACGAGCACTTTGTCGCCCGTGAGGACGCGAATGCGATTCTTGCGCATCTTGCCGGCGGTGTGCGCGATGATCTCGTGCTCGTTCTCAAGCTTCACGCGAAACGTCGCGTTGGGCAGGAGTTCGGTCACGAAACCGGGGAATTCAAGGAGTTCTTCCTTCGCCATAAAACCTCATCCAATATGGGCGCGCGACCGCGCCAAAAACGCCCAAGTACATAAATTTGCGCGGAAACTACTGCAAGCTCCGCCGTTTGTGAACCGGCGGCGTGTCATATGCCCGAAATAATGTCAGTTGCAGCGCAAACAAGCGTATTCGCGCGAACGGGGCTCCACTTCCTCTTAAAAACGCCCCTGTCAGCCGCCTTCGCCCTCGGCGGCGAGGTTTTCCGCATCCTGCTGCTCGAGCGCCCTGTAGCGCCGGTAGGCGAAAGGCAGATGCACCAGATAGGCGATGCTGAGCGAGGCCAAAACCTCCATCGGGAAGCTGTAGAGCAGCAGAATCGCCACGGCGATGCCGAAAAGCACGACAATGAAATATTCCCGCGGCACTCGGCCCATATCCTTGCCGGACAGGTGCGGAATGCGGCTCACCATCAGAAAGGCGATCAGCAGCGTGTAGGCGATGATCAGGATCGTCGTCGGCCGGGTCTGCGGCAGGCCGAAAAACGATTCCGTCAGATAGATCGGCAACAGCACGACGATGGCGCCGGCGGGCGACGGCATGCCTACGAAGAACTGCGCCGCCCATGACGGCTTGTTGGGGTCGTCGATGGCGACATTGAAGCGCGCCAGCCGCAAGGCGCAGGCGATGGCGTAGACCATGGCCGCGAACCAGCCCGCGGATTTGATGTCGTTCAGGCTCCACATATAGAGGATCATCGCCGGGGCGACGCCGAAGTCGATGAAGTCGGCAAGCGAATCAAGCTCGGCGCCGAAGCGCGAGGTGGAATCGAGCGCCCGCGCCAGGCGGCCGTCGAGACCATCGAGAACCGCAGCGCCTGCGATGGCATAGACGGCAAGATCGAAGCGCGCCTCGATGGCGAAGCGGATGGCGGTAAGGCCGAGGCAGAGGCCCAGCAAAGTGACCAGATTGGGCAACACATAGCGCAGCGGCACGCGGGCAAAACGCCGCTTGCGCCTGGCGCCGTTCGCCGTGTTCGCTTCCACCTTGGTCAGGCCGTCGTCCATCATCTCGCGTCCATCTTGGCGTCCGTTTCACGACGTTCTGAAATTGCGGCGCGGCACACGCGCGGCAAGATCGGCGATCACGGTTTCGCCGGCGACGGCCTTGCTGCCGATATCGACCAGCGGCACGGCGGATTCCGGCATATAGACATCGACCCGCGAGCCGAAGCGGATGAGGCCGATGCGCTCGCCCGGCTGCACCTGATCGCCCTCCTTGCTGAAGCTGACGATGCGGCGCGCGATGAGGCCGGCGATCTGCACCACGCCGAACGTACCCGCATGCGTCTCGATGACGAAGCCGTTGCGCTCGTTGTCCTCGCTCGCCTTGTCGAGATCGGCATTGAGGAAAATGCCGGGCTTGTAGGCGACACGCAGAATGCGGCCGGCGACGGGCGAGCGATTCACATGGCAATCGAACACCGACATGAAGATCGAGACGCGCTTCACCGGACGTTCGCCGAGACCCAGTTCCGGCGGCGGCACGAAGGCGCCGACCGAACAGACGATGCCGTCTGCGGGCGACACCACCAGGGTTTCGTCGACCGGCGTGACGCGGATGGGATCGCGGAAGAAATAGGCGCACCAGAGCGTCAGGATGGCGCCGATCCAGCCAAGCGGCGCCCAGACCCAGCCGAGGATGACGGAAGCAATGGCAAAGCCTGCAATGAACAGATAGCCTTCCGGATGGATCGGCGTGATCTGCTTTTTGACGCTGTCGACAATGCTCATTTGGCGGGCCCCGATGCCGCGATTTGCGGCCGAAGCGGTCTTTTGCCATTTAACGCTCTCAAAGTCACGGGTCGCTGTGCATAGCGGAGCGAAAACAGCCTGATATGCGGCATTCGCGGGCGATGCGCCGGCGAATCTGCTGGACCGGCGCGATGCGGAATTTATAGTCGCGGCGGCGAACAGGGCGAAAAACGCCCGATATCGGGAGGATCATGGAAACTCTATGCATCAACGCGTTTTCATCACGGCGGCCGCGGCCCTCGCGGGTATGCTTAACGGCGCAGCGGCGCAATCTGCCGGCCCTGCCGCTCCCGACTTCTACCGAGGCAAGACCATCAGCATTCTCATCGGCGCGCCGCCGGGGGGCGGCTTCGATCTCGCCGCACGGCTGGTGGCGCGCCATCTCGGACGCCAAATCGCCGGCCAGCCGGGCTTCATCCCGCAGAACATGCCGGGCGCGTCGGGCGTGCGAGTCATCGACTATCTGTTCAATGTCGCGCCGCATGACGGCACGACCATCGGCATCACCCTACCCTCTTCCTATCTCTCCAAAGTGCTCGACAGCAGCGAGGGCGGCAAGCCGCACCAAATGACATGGGTCGGCCGGCTCGCCGCCTTCCGCGGCTACGGCGTGGTGTGGAAAGACGTGCCGATCAAGAATTTTGCCGAAGCGAAGCAACGCGCCGTCTCCATGGGCGCGGAAGGCCCGACCGGGCTTGCGGCGGTGACGATGTCGGCGCTCAACGCGCTCGGCGGATCGAAGTTCAATATCGTCAAAGGCTATTCCGGCAATGCCGACCAGGGCCTTGCGATGCAGCGCGGCGAGATCCAGGGCTCGGGCTCGCTGAGCTGGGAATATATCGACAGCCTCGACTGGGTGAAGCAGGACAAGATCCGCTTCATCTTCAACATCGGCCTGTCGCGCTATCATCGCATCCCCGACGTGCCGACCGTGACGGAGCTGATCGACAACGAGGATGACAAGGCGGTGATCCGGCTGATCGCCAGCAGCACCGAGATCGGCCGCGCCTTCGTCGGGCCGCCCGGCATTCCGCAAGATCGCACGGAAATCCTGCGACAGGCCTTTACCGCCATGATCGGCAATCAGGAATTTCGCGACGATGCCGAGAAGCTGAAACTCGAACTGGAACCATTGACCGGCGCAGAGATGCAGAAGCTGGTAACCTCCGCGATGAATACATCACAGAAGGTCATCGATCGCACGCGCGACTTCATGCCCGGACTGAAATGATGCGCCTCAGAACAGCAGTAAACATGACAGGTGAAACATGATGCCTCGTACCCTTATCGCCGCCCTGCTCGGCCTGTCTCTATGCGGCGCATCCATGGCGCAGGCGGCGACAAAGATCCAGATCGGCACGGTCCCCAATACCGGCGACGGGCCGATCATCTGCGCCATCGAGAAGGGCTATTTCAAGGACGTCGATATCGAGGTGGAACTGGTCTCGTTCCGCACCGCGTCAGACATGACGCCGATGGTGGTGCGCGGCGATATCCCGATCATGGGTGGCGGCGTCAGCGTCTCGTATTTCAACGGCGTCGCGCAGGGCATGCCGCTGCGCTATTTCCTCAGCCGGGCGCAGGCGCGGGTGCATCACAAGATCATCCTGCGCAAAGGCCTCAATGAGAAGGTGAAGTCGATCGCCGATCTCAAGGGCCTGAAAATCGCCACCACGGCCGCCGGCGGCTTCTCCGAATACGAACTGGGCAAGGCGCTGGAAACGGCCGGCCTGAGCCTCGACGATGTCGACACCAAGCCGCTCGCCATGCCGCAGACGCTCGCCGCCATGGTCAACGGCGCGGTCGATGCCGCCGTGCTGCTGCCGCCCTTCGACACCGGCGCCTTGCGCGACGGCGCGACCTCGCTCGTCACGCTCGATGACATCGTCAAGCCGACGATGGAAGTGAGCGGGTTGATCTACAACACCGAGTGGGCGGCCAAGAACAAGGACCTGCTCGAGCGCTTCACCATGGCCTATATCAAGGGCGGCCGCTATTTCCTCGAGGGCGCGCGCCATGGCGCCAACCGCGACGATATCATCGACTATTTCCTGAAATACGCGCCGGTGAAAACCCGCGCGATCTTTGCCGAGACCGAATGGTCCGAAGTGAACCCCGACGGCAAGATCAACACAGCCTCGCTGCTCGACCAGGAAGAGTTCTACATCAAGCGCGGCTACCTGAAGACCAAGTCGCCAATGGAAAAGCTGGCTGACGAGGACACGGTGGCACGCGCGCTGAAGCGGCTCGAGAGCGGCGGACGCTGAGGTTGTGGAGGCCCACCCTCATCCGACCCTTGCTGCGCAAGGGCCACCTTGTAACAGCGATCTCTGCTAGAGTTTGAATATTCCGTGAGGAATGTCCTGCTCCGGGTAGCAGCCCGGAGCAGGATAGTCGGCTGT
>Ga0182744_1000103_pt1 | contig 95804 bp, 87 predicted proteins | sample eDN3rd30CKraftMG_FD_128525 | JGI IMG/M metagenome (GOLD analysis project Ga0182744, IMG submission 128525) | Enriched Miracle-Growth compost microbial communities from Emeryville, California, USA - eDNA 3rd pass 30_C Kraft MG (version 2) (version 2) ... | reverse complement strand
GGCCTATCGCACGACCTTGCCACGCTTCGGCTACAGCGAACCAGTCGACACCGGCGCCATGCTGGTCGAGCGGCGCATCTCGGCCTGCTACAAGGACCTGCCCGGCGGCCAATTGCTCGGCCCCACCTTCGACTACACACACCGCCTGCTCGATGAAGAGCTCGACGGCGACCCGGCGGTGGCCGCGGGACTGCAGCGGACCGATGCGCAGGAGCCAGCCACGGCCATTGCCGACATTCTCGGCGCCGAAGGCCTGATCGAAGAAGACGCTCCTGCCCCTACCAGCGAGCCCGGCGACATCAACCAGACGCCGATGGAGTTTCCGCTCCCGCGCGCAACACGCCTGCAGGCCCTGTCGCGTGGCGACGAAGGGTTTCTATTGGCGCTCGGCTATTCGACCCAACGCGGCTATGCGCGCTCGCATCCCTTCGCCGGCGAGATCCGCATCGGCGAGGTCGATGTCGAACTCTTCGTGCCCGAACTCGGCTTCGCCGTGCCGGTCGGCCGCGTGCAACTGACCGAATGCCAGATGGTCAATCAGTTCAAGGGCTCCGCCAAGGTGCCGCCGCAGTTCACGCGCGGCTACGGCCTCGTCTTCGGCCAGTCGGAACGCAAGGCGATGGCAATGGCGCTGTGCGACCGCGCGCTGCGCGCCGAGGAACTGGGTGAAGAGGTGGTCGCGCCGCCGCAGGACCAGGAATTCGTCATCTCGCATTGCGACAACGTGCAGGCGACCGGCTTCGTCGAGCATCTGAAACTGCCCCACTATGTCGACTTCCAGGCCGAGCTCGGCCTGGTGCGCAACATGCGCGCCGAGCACGACCTGATCGCCGATCCGGAAACCAGGGAGGCCGCGGAATGAACGCGCACCAGCGAACCTCAACCTATAATTTCGCCTATCTCGACGAACAGACCAAACGCATGATCCGGCGCGCCATTCTGAAGGCGATCGCGATCCCCGGCTATCAGGTTCCCTTCGCCAGCCGCGAAATGCCGATGCCCTATGGCTGGGGCACCGGCGGCGTGCAGGTGACGGCGGCGATCCTCGGTCCGCACGACGTGTTGAAGGTCATCGACCAGGGCGCCGACGACACGACCAATGCCGTATCGATCCGCAAGTTCTTCGAGCGCGTGGCCGGCGTCGAAACGACGACGCGAACATCCCACGCCACCATCATTCAGACCCGCCATCGCATTCCCGAGACGCCGCTCAAGGCAGGCCAGGTGCTGGTCTACCAGGTGCCGAACCCCGAGCCACTACGCTTTCTGGAGCCGCGCGAGACCGAGACCCGCAAGATGCATGCGCTGGAGGAATACGGCCTCATGCATGTGAAGCTCTATGAGGACATCGCGCGCAATGGCCACATCGCCACCACCTACGCCTATCCGGTGAAGATCGAAGGCCGCTATGTGATGGACCCTTCGCCGACACCGAAGTTCGACAATCCGAAAATGCATATGTCGGACGCGCTGCAATTGTTCGGGGCCGGTCGCGAAAAGCGCATCTATGCGCTGCCGCCGCACACACAGGTCGTCAGCCTCGACTTCGAGGACCATCCTTTCGAAATCCAGCGCTTCGACAAACCTTGCGCCCTGTGCGGCGCCGAACAGGTCTTTCTTGATGAGGTCATCCTCGACGACAGAGGCAACCGCATGTTCGTGTGCTCCGATACCGATCATTGCGAAAGCCGGCGCGCGAAAGGTCATCGCGGCGAATTGGGAGGCGCACAATGAACATGGCTGCACCCAAGACCAGTCGGTTGCAGGACGACAGCGTCGAGCAGGCGCTTCTGTCCGTCCGTTCGCTCACCAAATATTACGGCGCGCGCGTTGGCTGCGCTGACATCTCCTTTGACGTCTGGCCGGGCGAAGTGCTTGCGATTGTCGGCGAATCCGGTTCCGGCAAGACCACCCTGCTCAATTGCATTTCGACGCGGCTGGCGCCGACGTCCGGCACCGTCTCCTACAGCATGCGCGACGGCACGCTGCATGACCTGTTCAAGCTCAGGGAAGCCGAGCGGCGCTTTCTGTTGCGCACCGACTGGGGTTTTGTCCACCAGAACCCTGCCGACGGCCTGCGCATGACGGCTTCAGCCGGCGCCAATGTGGGGGAGCGACTGATGGCCGTGGGCGACCGTCATTACGGCCGTATCCGCGAGACGGCGATCGACTGGCTCGACAGGGTCGAGATCGACGCCGACCGTATCGATGACCAGCCGCGCGCTTTTTCCGGCGGCATGCGCCAGCGCCTGCAGATCGCGCGCAATCTCGTCACCACGCCGCGTCTCGTGTTCATGGATGAACCCACCGGCGGTCTCGATGTGTCCGTGCAGGCGCGCCTGCTCGACCTGCTGCGCGGGCTGGTCAACGACCTCGGCCTCGCCGTCATCATCGTCACCCATGATCTCGCTGTCGCGCGGCTTCTGTCGCATCGCATGATGGTGATGAAGGACGGCCGCGTGGTGGAACAGGGACTGACCGATCGCCTGCTCGACGATCCCCAGGCGCCCTACACGCAGCTTCTCGTTTCCTCGATCCTGCAAGGTTGAAGACATGACCAGATCCCATGTTCTCACTGTCGCCGGTCTCGCCAAGAGCTTCACGATGCATCTGCGCGGCGGCGTCGAGCTGCCCGTCATCAGCGGCGCCAATTTCGTTCTGACCTCGGGCCAATGCGCCGTCCTCGGCGGCCCGTCGGGCGCCGGCAAGAGCTCCATTCTCAAAATGCTCTACGGCAATTATGCGGTGAATGCCGGCAGCATCCTCGTGCGCTATCGCGGCAAGGAGATCGATCTGGCGAGCGCCGAGCCGCGCAAGATATTGGAGATCCGGCGCGAGACGATCGGCTATGTCAGCCAGTTCCTGAGAGTCATGCCGCGGGTCAGCGCGCTCGACGTCGTCGCCGAACCGCTGGTGTTTGGCGGCGTCGGCCGTGAAGAGGCGGCCCAACGCGCCGCCGAACTCCTGCAACGCCTCAACCTGCCGGAACGGCTCTGGTCCCTGCCGCCGGCGACCTTCTCGGGCGGCGAGCAGCAGCGCATCAATATCGCGCGCGGCTTCATCACCAATCATTCCATCCTGCTGCTCGACGAACCGACGGCGTCGCTCGACGCCGCCAACCGCGCCGTGGTGCTGGAGATGATCAACGAGAAGAAGACCGCAGGTGTCGCCCTGCTCGGCATTTTCCATGATGCCGATGTGCGGGACGCCGTCGCCGACACGATCATCGACGTCACCGGTTTTGCGCCAGATAGAAAGGCTGCCTGATATGCCGCGTCTTTCCGAAACGCCCTGCATCCATCCGACCGCGCGCATCGAAAACTGCCGGCTTGGCCGCTATACGGAAGTGGCCGAAGGCGGCCGCCTCATCGAAACCGAGCTTGGCGACTATTCCTACGTGATGGAGAATTGCCAGAGCTGGTGCGTCACCATCGGCAAGTTCGCCAATATCGCAGCCTCGGCGCGCATCAATGCGACCCATCATCCGATGTCGCGCGCCACGATGCACCATTTCACCTACCGCGCCTCGGACTATTTCGAGGATGCAGAGCACGAGCAGGACTTCTTCGCCGCCAGGCGCGCCAGGCGCGTCTTCATCGGCCATGACACCTGGATCGGGCATGGCGTCACCATCCTGCCCGGTGTCACCATCGGCAATGGCGCCGTGGTCGGGGCCGGCGCAGTCGTCAGCAAGGATGTTGCTCCCTACACCATCGTCGGCGGCGTGCCCGCCAAACCGATCCGCAAGCGCTTTCCAGACCGGATTGCCGAGCGGATGCAGGCTCTCGCATGGTGGGATTGGGACCATAGCCGTCTGCGCGCGGCGCTCGATGATTTTCGCGATCTCAGCGCCGAGGCCTTCCTCGAACGCTACGAAAACAGTGCATCACACGAGCCCCCTGTGAACGATCATGGAACTGACATAACGCCGACAACTGTCCGTCATGTGGCGGGTTTAGCCGAGTAAGGACCATGGCTCGGGTGACCAGAATTTGCTCGCCAAAAATTTGCTCGCCTATGAGCGATAGCCGCGGTCAGACAATCCCATCGCTGGAACAAAGCCTTCGAAGCACACACGAAGTCTTTAGAGCCAGACTTGCCGAAGTTAAATCGAGGAGCGACGTTATGGACGCAATTTCCATTCGCAATCTGACGAAGACCTTCGGCAAGAAGGTCGCGTTGGACAATATCTGCCTGGATATCAAGCAAGGCGAAATGGTCGCGCTGATCGGTGCATCGGGCTCGGGCAAGAGCACGCTGATCCGCCATATCTGCGGCCTCGAAACGGCCCAGGGCGCACAAAGCACGATCGAGGTTCTCGGCAATCCGATGCAGCGCAATGGCCGCCTGGCCTCGCGCGCCCGCGAGATGCGCCGCAACATCGGCGTGATCTTTCAGCAGTTCAACCTGGTCGGCCGCCTTTCGGTCATTTCCAATGTTCTGCTCGGCAATCTTGGCCGCATCCCGCTCTGGCGCGGCACGCTGGGGCTGTTCACGGCCGAAGAACGTCGTCTCGCCCGCGAAGCTTTGGCGCGCGTCGGCATTCCCGAAGTCGCCTGGCAACGCGCCTCGACGCTGTCGGGCGGCCAGCAGCAGCGCGCGGCGATCGCCCGCACCCTGGTGCAACGCTCCAACATCCTGATCGCCGACGAACCCATCGCCTCGCTGGATCCGTCCTCGGCCCGGCGCATCATGGAAGTCCTGGCGACGATCAACCGCGACGAGAAGATCACCTGCATCGTGTCGCTGCATCAGGTCGAATATGCGCGCCGCTACTGCCCGCGCACCATCGCTCTGCGCGACGGAAAAGTCGTGTTCGACGGCCCCTCCAGCGCACTGACGAACCAGTCGCTGATGGAGCTCTATGGAGCGGGTTCGGAAGAACTCATCCCCGATACCGCCTCGGCGTTCATGATGCCTGGGCGATTCCACAAGCCGCATGAAAGCATCAGCATCCTCGCCACCGCCTAGACTCCGGACCGGGAACCAGAACCATGAATGTCTCCGTCAAAACCATTGCGGCGGTCTCCGTCGCCTTCACGCTCTCCGCCTTCGGATCCGCCAAAGCCGAAGAGATCAATTTCGGCATCATCTCGACCGAATCGCAGCAGAACCTGAAGGTGAAATGGGAGCCCTTCCTCGCCGATATGAAGCGCGAGACCGGCCTCGACATCAAGCCGTTCTTTGCTTCCGACTACGCCGGCGTCATCGAAGGCATGCGCTTCGACAAGGTGCAGATGGCCTGGTACGGCAACAAGTCGGCCATGGAAGCGGTGGACCGTGCCGGCGGCGAAATCTTCGCGCAGAGCGTGAGCGCCGATGGCAGCCCCGGCTACTGGTCTCTGATCCTGGCGCCGAAGGACAGCAAGCTGAACTCCCTCGACGACCTCTTGAAGTGCGACAAGACCCTGAACTTCGGTCTCGGCGATGTGAACTCGACCTCGGGCTTCCTGGTTCCCTCGACGTTCATCTTCGCTGCCCGCGGTATCGATCCCAAGCAGTGCTTCAAGAACGTCACCAACTCCAACCACGAGACCAACGCCATGGCGGTCGCCAACGGCCAGTTGAGCGCGGCCGCCAACAACACCGAAAACATGGCGCTGATCGAGAAAAACAATCCGGCGGCCTTCGCCAAGATCAAGATCATCTGGAAATCGCCGCTGATCCCCTCTGATCCGATCGTCTGGCGCAAGGCCCTGCCGCAGGCGACCAAGGACAAGATCAACACGTTCTTCCTCACCTACGGCACCGACAAATCGAAGGGTGACGCGGCCAAGGAACGGGCGGTCCTCGCCGGCTTGCAATGGGCGCCGTTCAAGGCCTCGACCAACGAACAGTTGCTGCCGATCCGCGTGATGGAACTGACCAAGACGATCGGCAAGATCCAGGCCGACAGCAAGCTCTCGGACGCCGAGAAGAAGGCGCAGATCGACAAGCTGGAAGCCGAAAAGGCCGGCTACGAGGCGAAGATCAAGAGCACACAGAGCTAAGCGCCGTATCCAGGAACGCCGGCGCCACATGTCAGGCGCCGGTGACCCATCAAGGCAGAAAACTCAATGAGCCATATCGCCACCGCCACCGTCTCCGACAAGCCTCGCGTCGAAATCGCGAGGGACTGGACACGCAGCATCTGGAATGCGCTCGTCTGGGCCATCCTGGCGATCCTGCTGTTGTGGAGCTGGGGGCCGGCGGAAATCTCGCGCTGGACCTACCTCTTCACCGATGCCGGCAACATGGCGCAATATGCGCGTGGCTTCGCGCATCCCAATTTCGCGGAATGGCGTTCCTATCTCCAGGAGATGGTGGTCACCATCCAGATCGCCCTGTGGGGAACATTCCTCGCGGCAGCGCTCGCCATTCCCTTCGGCATTCTCTCGGCGCGCAACGTCGCGCCCTGGTACGTGGTTCAGCCGGTTCGCCGGCTGATGGACGCCTGCCGCTCCATCCATGAACTGGTGTTCGCCGTCCTCTTCGTCGTCGCCGTCGGGCTCGGCCCGTTCGCGGGCGTGATGGCGCTTTTCGTCCACACCACCGGCATTCTCGCCAAGCTGTTCTCGGAAGCGATCGAGGCGACTGATCCCCGGCCCGTCGAAGCGATCCGTTCGACGGGGGCATCGCGCCTGCAGGAAGTGATCTTCGGCATCGTGCCGCAGGTCATTCCACTGTGGATGTCCTTCGCGCTCTATCGTTTCGAATCCAACGTCCGCGCCGCCACGGTGCTGGGCGTCATCGGCGCCGGCGGCATCGGCCAGGTGCTGTTCGAGGCGATCCGGGGTTTCTACTACCCGGAAGCCTCCGCGATGCTGATCATCATGCTGGTGACCGTGTCCATCCTCGATGTGTTGTCGCAGCAATTGCGGAAGGTGTTCATGTAATGCGCTATGCGGTTTATTTCACGCCTGAACAGTCGAACCCTTTGACCATCGCCGCGCAGACATGGCTGGGTCGTGACGCATTCAACGACAAGGCCGTGCCGGTCACCGGCTGCGACGAGCTTACGGCGAGCGATCTCTGGCATCATACGGCCGAGCCGCGTCGCTACGGCTTCCACGCAACCCTGGTCGCGCCCTTCCATCTTGCTCCGAACCTCACCGAGCAGGACCTGCTGCAATCGATGGCGGGCTTCGCCGCTGCTTGCGTGCCGTTTCAGATTCCTCGCCTTGAGGTTGCCCGTCTCGATAATTTTTTCGCCCTCGCCCCCGCAGTCCCCTGCCCGCAGCTCGATGAACTGGCGTCATCGGCGGTCGATCATTTCAATGCATTGCGCGCGCCCCTCAGCGACGGCGAAATCAGACGCCGCAGCCTGAGGGACCTGTCGCTGCGCCAGGTCGGTTATCTGATGCGTTATGGCTATCCCTATGTGCGGGACGAATTTCGTTTTCACATGACCTTGACCAATTCGTCCTCGCGCCCGCCCGAGAGGCTGGAGGCCGCGCTGGCCAGCCACTTCATGCCCATCATCGCCGCGCCGGTTCCCGTCGACAGCATCACGCTGTTCATCGAACGCGAACGCGACGCCCCCTTCACCATCCACAGCATGCATCGTTTCGGCAATGCCGAAGCCAAAAGGTCGGGTTGAGATGTCAAAAGAAACTATCGTCAAGAATGCGCGCATCATCCTCGAGGATGAGATCGTCACCGGCTCGGTCCTGATACGCGACGGCGTGATCGCCGCCATTGACCAGGGCCCGTCGGACATCGGCGAGGACATGGACGGCGACTATGTGATGCCCGGCCTGGTCGAACTGCATACCGACCATCTGGAATCGCACTATTCGCCACGCCCCGGCGTGCGCTGGGACACGGTTGCCGCGATCCAGGCGCATGATGCGCAGGTCGCCGCGTCCGGCATCACCACCGTCCTCGATTGCCTGCGCCTCGGCTCCGATGAGGAGGAAGGCGGCTTCCAGCGCGGCGAGATGCGCAAGATCGCCGATGCGCTGGAAACCGCGCGCGACGAAAGCCGGCTGCGCGCCGACCATCTGATCCATCTGCGCTGCGAGGTGTCGGCGCAAGACGTGCTGGAGCAGTTCGAGGATTTCAAGACCGACGAACATGTCCGGCTAGCCTCATTGATGGACCATGCGCCGGGCCAGCGGCAGTTCCAGACATTCGCGCAGTACGAGCTCTACTACAAGACCAAGCGCGGCCTGACCGACGAGGCCTTCGTCGCCTTTGCCGAGCGGCGTGTCGCCGCCTCGGAACGTTATTCGGCCAAGCATCGCCGCATCATCGCCGAATATTGCAACGACAGCGGCATCGCCACCGCCAGCCATGACGACGCGACCCTGGAGCATGTTGCCGAATCGAAGGCGTTCGGCGTCCAGGTGGCCGAGTTTCCAACCAGCATCGAAGCCGCCAAGGCGTCGCATGCGGCCGGCATGGCGGTTCTGATGGGCGCGCCGAACATCGTGCGCGGCAAATCGCATTCCGGCAATATCTCCGCCAAGGAATTGGCCAGTGCCGGCGTGCTCGACGTGTTGTCGTCGGACTATGTGCCCTTCAGCCTCATCCACGCGCCTTTCGTTCTGTCCGACGGTGACAACGCGATGCCGCTGCCAGAGGCGATCCGGCTGGTGACGGCAACGCCCGCGCGCGCCGTCGGCCTCGACGACCGTGGCCGCATCGCAACGGGCCTGCGCGCCGATCTCATTCGCGTAAAGCGCGCCTCCGGCGTGCCGGTCGTGCGCTCGGTCTGGCGCGAGGGCCGGCGTGTTGCCTGAGAGTTCAGAGGATCATCGCGGCTTGCCGGCGGTCACGACGACGCGAGGCGCGATGATCGTCGTGGTCGGACCGAGCGGCGCGGGCAAGGACAGCCTCATCCGCTACGCACGGGCGAAGCTCTCCGCACATGAAACCGTTCTCTTCGTACGCCGCGCGGTGACGCGCGCAGCGGATGCCGCGACGGAAGACCACGAGTCCCTCACCGAGGACGAATTTGCCGCCGCCGCTGCCGCAGGACGGTTCGCCGTCGTCTGGGAAGCGCACGGACTGCGCTATGGCATTCCGGCGAGCGCCGGCGCCCATATCGCGGCGGGCGGCGTCGCCGTGGCAAACGGCTCACGAGCGGCCTTGCCTGCGATTCTGGCCCGCTTCGGCGCGGTGACCGTCGTGCATGTCACGGCGCGGCCCGATGTGCTGGCGAGCCGGCTGGCGATGCGCGGCCGCGAGGATGCGGCAACAATTCAGGCGCGGCTTGCGCGCAACCCCTCCGAGACGACAGGCTGCGACCTCTGGACCGAGGTCGACAACAGCGGCGAGCTTGCGATTGCCGGAGAGGCCCTGCTTACGATCATCCGCGGTTCTCGATCAGGATGAACATGCCCCGATCCCGGCTGCCTACGCTCCGAACAAGCCTTTGCCGGCGCGCTGAAGCAGTTCATAGGCTTCACCGAAAGTGGTCGGCTTCTGGTCGACGGATAGCCCTTGCTTCGCAGCCAGCATTCCAAGCAACGAGAGCGCTGGCGGCGTCAGCGGCGTGCGCGCCTGGGCGGGAGTGAACGGTCCGCGTGCGTCGGGGTTCAGCGGCACGTATTGCGGCGTTGTCGTCGGCCAGTCCCAGGGCTGGCGCGGCTCGACGAGGTTGAGGGCGTTCGTCAGGTCGCGGGCCTGGGCATCGCGCGCTGTCAGCGGTTGCAGCCCGTGCCTGCGGCAGAGCGTGGCGATGGCCGCACCATGATTCATCTCGTCGTGAATGATGGTGCCGGCCTGCGTCCAGGCCGAGATCGCGATCGCCGGCACCCGCACGCCGAGCCGGTCGAAACCGAAGCCCATCTCCGGAGCGGCGAGCGGCCCGGGCGGCACCGCGGCGGGTGGCGGCACGTGGTCGTAACAGCCGCCGTGCTCGTCGAAAGTAACGAGCAGCATGGTGTTCAGCGCGTTCGAACCGGTCGGCACGGCGCTGGTCCGAACCGCGGTATAGACCTCGTGCAGCAACTTCTCCCCTGCGCGGATGTCGTCGACCGCGCCAACCACCACCGGCTCTCCGGAGGAGTCGTTGACTTCGAAGGACGCCACAGGCGGATGCATGTCGTTGTGATCGAAGATCAGCCGTGGCTCGATGAAGGCATAGGCCGGCAGCCGGCCGGCGGCGGCATCCTCGTAAAACCGCTGCATTCCGAAGAAGCGGGTCTTCCAATAAGGCTGCAATGCCGGCGCGTTGATGAAGCCGGTCAGTGAGACGATCTGGCTCTCGTCGAAATAGACTGCCCAGGAAATGCCGGCCTCCTCGAGGCGGTTGAATATCGTGGGTGCGCGATTATGCTCCCATTTAAAGTAGCCGTCGGGGCCGCCGTTATTGGTCACGAAGCCAGAGGACGTCGAAGCGTTGAAGAACGAGCGGTTGCAGAAGGTCTGCGACGGCACCCCGCAGAACCAGGCATCGTAAACCGCAAAGCCACGGGCGAGCGCACTCATCACCGGCAACATGTCCGGGCTGAATCCGCCCATCACCGCCGCGTACTCCTCCGGCCGCGGCTCCCGCCCCTGAGTGACGACGAAGTTGTTGATGTAGTCGGTCACGAAGCCGTGCATCGTCGGCGCTGTCCCGCTCGGCGGTGCGTTGTAGGGCGCCGACATCGCCTTTGCCCCGACGCGGGCGTTGCCCGGCGGGTCGACCGTACCGAAGATCTGGGTGTTGACGTGCGGATGCTCTTCGCCCGGATCGGGCGTCGGGCTGCGCATGATACGGTCGGTCGCGCCCTTGTAGACATGTGCCGGGACCGGTCCGCCAGGCGAGGGGTTGGCGTAGCTGCCATTGGCGACCCCGTCGAAGCGCTTGCCGTCAGGCAGGGCACCGGGGGGATAGAGATGGCCGAGCAAGTTGTCGAAGGAACGGTTCTCGAACATCAGAACCACGAGATGATCGAAGCCGGGCTTCGGCGGAGCCGGCAACAATGGCGGCAGCTGGGCCGCCTCCGCGGCCGACACTCCCGCTCCGCCAGCCGCTGCCGCCGAGAGTTTTAGAAAGCTGCGACGCGATGGGCTTTCAGGTGGCAGCTCTGTCATCGTGCACTCCTGGGCCGGCGAGACTTGCGACACGCAAGGCCTAAGACATCGTTTCAGTCGCCGGATGCTTGGCGATCCCCCAAAAATGTCAACCGAAGTCGCCGAGATCGCCTAACAGCCAATCTGAAGATCGCGGAAAATTTAATGAAACGCTGGGAGCAGACGCCGTTCCAGAAGGATTGCTTGGCGCCTCTGGAGCTGATCGGCATGGGGCGGATTTTGCGATCGAAAGGCAGAGGCAAACAGTTTGCGACTTGAATAAGTCAGCTACCAATCATAGTCGCCGCTACGATTGATACGACGATCAAAACGCCTCCGACCGAATAGAGTATCAGCCGATCCTGTTTCGGCGCCTTCACCGTGGCTCCGACGATGATACAGATCATTGCGACCAGAGCCGGCAATATGAAAGCCAGCATCGGAAAAAGAGAATCCGTGATCCTTCCCATATTGCATCTCGGATTATTCGGGCGTTAGCGCCATCACTACCTTGATGAGCACATGCTTAGCATAAACGGCGCCCATGCCGGTCTTACGCTTATCGCCGCACCTGATAGGCCTGTTATCGCGTTTTCCAATGAACGGCATATGACGTGGCGGACCGTCACGCCAGATCGGGTCGATGCCAATTGGAAGGAACAAGCCAATAGGCTTAGAGGAAAGGCGGCTATTCTCCGAGGCATGAAATAACGAGTTTCCGGCGTCGCCCGCGGTAGGCGATCACCTCGGCAGGAACAGGTAGACGCACACGGCGATCAGCACGACAAGAGCTAACAGGCCCGTCAACTTGGCAGGCTCGAGGAGCGTAGAGGCCCAAGTCGAGGCATCGGCCGAGCCGGTCGCCGTAGGGGGGCGAGCGTCATCGTATCCGGCTTCATTTGGATCTCGAGGCGAAAGATCAGACATAGCCATCTCCTGCGCGGCTTGTGCTGTCCAAATCTGAGGGGCCCCGGAAGTTCCTTTAATCAAGCAATAAAAGGCTACCACCTTTGCGCCCTGCCTTCACTCGACACATCTCGCGCGATATCGGCAAAACTCCGTCCTTCGCTGCTCTCGGCGAGCGATCTTCTCAGGAACGCAATAGGAAATAAGATCGCCAGAGCATTTGCATCGGACAGATCCGGACGCCCGTTGATCTCATGCAGAGCGCGGCGTTCAGCCGCGCCAAGAATCGAGCTTATGTCTTCGCTTGTGATGATCGATTTGCGCTGGAGGTCCCGCAGCAATTCGTGGGCAAGCAATAAAAGACCCTCGAGTTGCAGATTGGCGGTATTCATGCTGGCCTCCGTCCGACGGTGCGCGTCCGCCGAACCAATCGATGACGACGGCAACAGTTCCGCCGGACCGGACGCTGCTTCGCTGAAGCAAATGATCCGGCGCAATTCGGCGGGTGCGCGGCGCTATTTACGTCGGCAAGGGAATGCGTGCGGGGCTTTGCGGAATGGTGTGTGGAGGAGAGCAAAGTGGTCAGCCGACAGCTCAACTGACAGCAACGCATGGTTACCACAGGTGTTAACCGTGTCCCGCGTAAAAATCATAACTCATTGATTTTAATGGCGCGCCCGAAAGGATTCGAACCTCTGACCCCCAGATTCGTAGTCTGGTGCTCTATCCAGCTGAGCTACGGGCGCCCGCCTGACGGAAACGAAGCGAAGCTTCAGTTAAAACCGCCGGCGCGACGTTCGTTTAGCGGCTTCCGGCCGTCATTGCAACTTCGCATTTGGCTGCTTTCAACAGAATCAAACACTTTCTTTGCGCAGCCTTTTTCCCGCCTGGCGGCTTCCGCTGCCGGGCCCTTGGGGTGCGGGATGGACCAATGACCTCGATCACCGGAAACCGGGCATGACCGCAACCCTCGGGCGGCGGACTCCGGCGTTTGCCCGGAGCAACTGCGGCCGTGGCACGAATCCGCCACCGCAGGCCTCCCCCTACCGAACGCTCTGAATCCATGGAGGCTGCGGCCCGGAGCGCTGAAATATGGACGGGAGCGGAACACATATTGCTTTGTGGGAATTAACCACTTGTAGAACTTACCAAAACTTCGTCGTTATTTGTGTTAAAACTTTACTAACTCCCCGGCCCCGCCGGAGAGGGACGACGGATCAGGCATAGCGGCAAGCTTGATGTAAGGGGCATTTCATGGCGCGGCAGAGCGGCGGCTTTGACAGCGGATCTTCAGCACTGGTTCTACCCGACGCCGCCAGCCACGGCGATGCGCGGCCGCAATCCATTATCGAACTGCGGCACAAAGAGCCGAGGCAGGACGTGACTGGGCAAAGCGTGACTGGGCAAGGCGCGACCAGACAAGACGAGACCAGACACGTGCAGCAGGAGGCGCCGCGACAGGACGCCCCGCAACTGCCCATCGGGCTGCGGTTTGCGGCACAGAATTTCAACGAAACCCAGGTTGAATTCGATCCGCTGCAAAAGGCGCTGTGGTGCCGCATGAAGCTGCAGCGTTCGCCCAGTTTCACGCCACAGCTTCTGCACGATCTTCACGCCGTCCATCATCTGATCAACGAAGTCAATGCAAGTGAACCGGATCCGCTGGCTCAGCCGGTGCGCTTCTATGTCGGCGGATCGGTCTATCCAGGCATTTTCAATCTGGGCGGCGATCTGCCGCTGTTTCTCGACGCCATCCGCCGGCGCGACCGGACATTCCTGCGCCAATATGCCTATTCCTGCGTCGAGGCGATGTACAACAACGCCTCGGGCTTCACGGCGCCGGTCATCTCCCTGGTCTGTCTCGAAGGCGATGCGCTCGGCGGCGGACTGGAATGCGCGCTGAGTTTCGACATCATCATCGCCGAGCGGGACGTCAAGATGGGGCTGCCGGAAATCATGTTCGGTTCGTTCCCCGGCATGGGCGCCTTTAATTTTCTGACGCGCCGCATCGGCCCCAAGAAGACCGAGCAGATGATGCTCAGCGGCAAGATCTATCGCGCCGAGGAATGCTATGAGATGGGTCTCGTCGACATTCTAGTCGACAAGGGCGGCGCTATCGAAGCGGCCAAGACCTTCATCAAGGAAAATCAACGCAAGCATGCGGCGCGCTCCGCCATTACCAAAATCAACAAGATGATGAATCCGCTGACCTTGCAGGACTTGCGCGACATCACCGACATCTGGATCGACCATACGCTGTCGCTCGATGCGATCGATCTGCGACGGATGGAATATCTGGCGAATGCGCAGACGGCGCGCCTGCGCGCCACCGAGGCCGGTCGTTAAGCTGCCATAGCCCGCGCGATTCCTTTGCAATCGCACGGCGGCCGGACTATGGCATCGCCTTTTGTTAAGACGCCTCAGGCTGCCTTGAGTACAGACAACTCGGCGACGACGCGGTCGAATTCCGCTTCGAGTTGGCGCACATGGACTTCGCCGTCCACGGCAAGCTCCCGCGCCTCGATATCGCGCCAGTCGAGGCATAGACCGCGCATGCGCTGCGCCCCGACATTGGCGGCGCAACTGCGCATCGCATGCGCATGGTCCTGGAAAGACGACACATCGCCCTGCGCAACCGCGTCGCTCAAGCCGCGAAGGATGGACACGGCGTCGGTCACGAACTGGTCGACGATCTCAGCCACGAATTCAGGACCGCCGAGCTCGAGCAGGTCATCGATCGCCTGCTTGTCGATCGGCGCAATTTCGGAGCCGGCGGCATCGGCGGGAAGCGCTTCCGCCGCGGCGTCCGGCGCCTTGTGCTCGATTTGAGCGCTGGCGATTTCAGCCTTTCTTTCATCGGGAACGAGGCGCGCGATGGTCGCAAACAGCGTGTCGGGCTCGATCGGCTTGGGCAGGCAGTCATCCATGCCTGCGTCGATGCATTTGCTTGTAATCTCAGAGCGCACATCCGCCGTCAACGCCACGATCGGCATGTGCCTGCGTCCCACGCTTGCGAACCGATAGAGCTTGGTTGCCTCAATGCCGTTCATGACAGGCATGTTGATATCCATCAAAGCGAGATCGAACTCGCTTGCCTCAAGCATGGACAAGGCGCTCTCGCCATCATCGGCAAACTCAACGATCACGCCGGCCCGATTAAGCAGCCGCCCGATGACCTTCTGATTGGTCTTGTTGTCTTCGGCAACGAGCACACGCAAACCCGACAGGCGCAATTCGGATATGGCCGCCGCATTGTTGACGCGGCTTCTGCCGGGCCCGATCGATTGGGCTATTCTGCGAACTTGCAGCAATTGAAATCCATCAACAGGCCGCGTCAGGCGCGACGTAAAGCATGCATCGACAGCACTGGGAAGCGCCTTGCCCATCGCGTCTCGGCCGATCGCGTCCCTGCCTACGGCGTCCTGGATCAGAAAGAATGGAGCGCGCACATCTGGTAATGATTCGCGCAATTCCGCAAGCTCCCGCAGAGCATGCGCGTCGAGCACGCCGGCGTCGACCAGAACCGCATCAGGCGTTATCTTTTGCTTCGCCTGGGCCAATGCGGCTTTCGCCATCGGCAGGCTGTCGGCGATGAAAGCCACGGAATCGAGGCGGCTGCAGAACGCCTTGACGTCGCGATCCGTGGAAATGACGATCACTGAGCACGGCGAAGACTCTGCTGCGGCCGCCGCGATATCGACCTCAATATCAAATCTGAATGTGCTGCCTTCGCCGATCTTACTATCGACCGCGATGGTTCCACCCAGAGCTTCGACAAGGCGCTTGGTGATGGCAAGCCCCAGGCCGGTGCCGCCGAAACGGTCGATGATGGTCTCATCGGCCTGCGTGAAGCTCTCGAATATTCGCGCCTGCGCGTCTTCGGCGATGCCTATGCCCGTATCCGTCACGCCGATCCGGACGATGGAACGCGAATTCATGCTCGCCACCACATCGGCGGAAATCGTCACCGCCCCTCCCGACGTGAATTTCACCGCATTGGCGACGAGATTTGTCAGGATGTCTTCGATGGCATGCTCGCCGGATACGATATAATTCGGCGTGTTGATCCCGATCCGCAGCCGGACGGCGACGCCTTTGGCGTTGGCCTGCACCGAAACCATGTTGCCGATACGCATCATCAACGCGAACAAATCGAATTCGCGCTTGTTGATCGGCGTCTTTCCCGCTTCGAGGCGCGAAAACTCCAGGATGGAATTGATCTGCTTCAGCAGAGTGCTTCCCGATTCCCCGATGGAGATCGCCATTTCCGCCTGATCGGGCGTGAGCTTCGTCGAGGCCAACAAGCTGCTGAAGCCGATGACGGCATTCAACGGTGTGCGCAATTCGTGGCTGATGCTCGCCATGAAAAGGCTCTTGGCCCGATTGGCCTCCTCGGCCTGAACTCGAGCGTCGGACAGACGGCGAATGAGCACGGAGACATAGGCCGGCAGTCCGATCAGACCGACGAGAAGAGCGATCCCCAGCGTTCGATGTTCGATCCAGAAGGGCGTCGTCAGCAGGACGAAGCAGAAGCCCGCAACGGCGACCGCCGTCGCCGCAAACAGATAGGCGACCCCGAAGCGAAAACCGTTGCCGAAGATGACCCAGAGAAAGAACGGGTAAACCAGCGTCGTGGATTCGTCGCCGACATGGGCCAACGCAGTGAGCGACCCCAGATCGACAAGAATAGCGAACAAACGCCGCGGGTGACAGACACCCGGATAGGCAACGATATGCGCCAGGATAAGACCGCAGATGATGGGAACAGCGATCAACGCCGGACGCCATGACGCCAGCAGTTCGGTTGCGCCAGGAAACCCCGCGCGGCTCGCGAAGTAGAGGATGGTCACGAGGACGAGATACACCGATATACGGTTGTAGCTCATCTCGTGTTCTGAATCGGGCCGGTTGCTGAGGCGCAGACGCAGCCACGCGCCAATTGCACGGCCCAGGTCCAGGGTCTTTTCAACGGGAGTGTTGCGCCACGGGACCATGTTCAAGCAATCGAAGCGATTGCGGAATCGTTTGCGAGGAACGCGAGGAACTCATGCTCGGGCATGGGTTTGGCGAAATAAAACCCTTGCACATGATCGCACCCTTCGGCGCGAAGACGCTGCAATTGTTCGGCGGTTTCCACGCCTTCCGCGAGCACGCCGAGGTTCAGGCTGCGCCCCAAGGTGGTGATCGCACGGATGATCGCGGCATCGTTGGGATCGGTCGCCAGGGTGCGGACAAAACTCTGATCGATCTTGAGCCGGTCGACCGGCAGGCGCTTGACGTATCCCAGGGAAGAGTAGCCGGTGCCGAAATCGTCAATGGAGATATGAACGCCCATTTCCATGAGCTTGCGCAAGTCTTCCGCCACCGCATCGATATCCTGCATGACAATGCTTTCCGTCAATTCCAGTTCGAGCCGGCGGGGATCGAGCCCGGTTTCCGCCAGCGCATGCGCCACAAGCAACGGCACGGTGCGTTTCCTGAATTGGATCGGCGACAAATTGATGGCGACGCGAAGCTGCTGGAACCCGCGCTGCTGCCAGCGCCGCGCGGCACGGCATGCCTCGAAGAGAACCCATTCGTTGATCGGAAGGATCAATCCGTTTTCTTCGGCGCGCGGCAGGAAAACGCCAGGCGAGACGATGCCGGCACCGGGCTTGTTCCAGCGTAACAGCGCTTCCGCGCCATCGATAAGACCGGTGGCAAGATCAATCTGCGGTTGATAGAACAACCGGAACTCGCCGCGCTCAAGAGCATGCTGCAATTCGCCATCGAGCTGGGCCGCGACTCTGGCACGCGTCTGCATGTCGGAGGCAAAATAGCTGAAGCTGTTGCCGTTCTCGGATTTGGCGCGGTACATGGCCAGGCTGGCATTGATCAGCAATTGATCGGCATCGTTCGCATCGGAGGGATAGAGCGCCACGCCGATGGAGGCGCTCATGGGCGCAAAGCTCTCGCCTGGAACTTCAAAGCCGGCGATGACGGTCAGGATGCGATTGGCGAAGTCCGTCGCTTCCGTGGTCGACATCATATCCGACTGGACAATGGCGAATTCGTCGCCGCCGAGACGGGCAAGCATGTCGTTTTCACGAATTTCGAAGCTGAGCGCTCGCGCCAATGCCTTGAGATAACGATCGCCCGCGGCATGCCCGAAAAGGTCGTTGATTTTCTTGAAGCCGTCGAGATCGATAATATAGAGGCCGAACAACTGGTCGCCGCGCCGCGAGCGGGTGATCAGCTTGCGCATATTCTCGAGCAGGGAAACGCGGTTGGGCAGATCGGTCAAGGCATCATGATGCGCGACATGGCGCAGATGCGCTTCCGAGCGCTTGCGCGCAGTGATGTCGAGCGAACTGGTCAGAACGGCGGTAACGATCTGATCATTGTTCGTCAGCGGCGATTTGGTGGTCAGGAAATGCCGGATGACGCCACCCACGTCGGCCAGTTCTTCCTCGTAGGCCGGCAGGGGTTTGCCCGTCTGGAACACCAGGCGATCAAGCGCCAGATTGCGCGCCGCCTGCTCCGGACTGTGGAAAGCCGATGTGGGCTTGCCGATGAACCTGCCGAGATCCTTGCCTGAAAATGCCGTTTGATAAGCGTTGGCGAAAATCAGCGAGCCGTCGGGGCCTGTGGCGTTGATCATGATCGGCAGCGTGTCGATGACCTGCGCCAGCCGTTCGGAGGAATCGCGCAGGGCGCGTTCGCGGGAGCGTTCCGAGTCTTCCAGCTCGCGCTCGAGGGTCGTCGCACGCGCAGCGAGCAGCTTCTGGTGTTTATGCAACTTAAGGAGGTTGCGGGCCCGGGTGACGAACTCATGATGATCCACCGGCGAATGCAGGAAATCCGTGGCGCCCGCCTCGAGCGCCCGCAGCCGGAAGCTGCGCTCCTCGTAAATGGTCAGCACAATGACAGGGATTTCGGATGCGCCGGGCAATTCGCGGAACCGGCGGATGAATTCCGCCCCGTCGATCGTCGGCATTTTGAAATCGGTAATGATCAGGTCGGGCAGATTGCCGGCAAGCCAGTCCAATGCCTCAAGCGGCTCGCCGAACGTCTCCACTGTGACGTTGGGTTCTATCGACGACGCCAATTTCGCAAAAATATTGCGGTTGGTGATACGGTCGTCGACAATCACGATCAGCGACATGCTTTGGCCTTAAGTCTCACTCGCACGGCTTGGTTGGCATTCGACCGGAAGACGGCCCACCACGGCAGTCCGTTCTCGATGGACCGCCGCGTCCATAGCCCCACATCGCGCAAGAATCCCCCAATCGGATTAAGCAATTGCCTACGTTCCGCTTTATATTTCGCTCATCCGTTTGGTGGGGAAGTCGCCGGGAGGGAGTACCGACGGCCGAAAAACTGGACTAAGACCATGAAATTAAAAGAATTAGATGCTGTCAGCCTGACCGCAGCCTATCGGAGCGACACAGCATCGCCGGTCGAGGCGATCGAATATTTTATTAATCACGCGGCGCGATGTGAGCCGCAACTTCGCGCGCTCTATCTGTTCGATCCGGAAACGGCGGTGATCGAGGCCCAAAAATCGGCAAGCCGCTGGCGGTCGGGACGGCCGCTTGGACCGCTCGATGGGGTACCGGTGACGATCAAGGAGAATATTGCCACGGCGGGCGCCCCGATGCCGCTCGGCACGGCGGCGAGCGAGCTCAACCCGGCGCCGGCCGATGCACCGCCGGCGCAGCGTCTGCGCGAAGCCGGCGCCATCGTCATCGCCAAAACCACCATGCCGGATTTCGGCATGCTCTCGTCAGGGCTTTCGAGTTTCCATCCCCTGACGCGCAATCCCTGGGATCTGTCGAAGACGCCGGGAGGGTCGTCGAGCGGCGCAGCCGCGGCGGCCGCAGCCGGCTACGCGCCGATCAATCTGGGCACCGATATCGGCGGCTCGATCCGCCTGCCGGCGGGCTGGTGTGGGGTGTTCGGCTTCAAACCGTCGAACGGACGGGTGCCGATCGATCCGCCCTATATGGGCCGCGTGGCCGGACCGATCACACGCACGGTCGCCGACGCCGCTTTGGCCATGAGTGTCCTTGCCCATCCAGACACCCGTGACCACATGGCGGCGCCCTTCCCCAAGACAGACTGGACGCTGCATCCGCGTGATCTGCACGGGCTGAGGATCGGCCTGCTGATGGACGCCGGATGTGGCTTGCCGGTTGATGCGGAGACGGCGGCCGCCGTCGAGACCGCGGCACGGCGGTTCGAGGCCGAAGGCGCCGTTGTGGAACCGATCCGCCCGTTTCTGACGAGAGCCATGCTCGACGGCATCGACCGCTTCTGGCGGGCACGGGCATGGGCCGACGTGCGCAAGCTGAGCGCACCTCGCCGCGACGCCATCCTGCCGTTCATCCGCGCCTGGGCTGAATCAGGCGCGGCGCTTTCAGGCGAAGATGTGTTCGACGGCTATACGCAGAGCGTGGCGATCCGGATCGCCGCGCACCGCACCTCGCTCGACTGGGACTTCATCCTGTCGCCGACGGCGCCAGTCGCCGCCTTCAACGCTGAGCTGCCCTGCCCGACCAACGACGTGGCATGGCCGTTCGAACACATCGCTTTCACGCTGCCCTACAACATGTCGGACCAGCCGGCGGCCTCGATCAATTGCGGGTATACGTCTGCGGGGTTGCCGATAGGGCTGCAGATTGTGGGTCAGCGGTTTGATGATTTGGGAGTGCTTGAGGTGGCGCGTGCGTATGAACTTTGTCGAGATCGCCAACGCGCATGGCCGGCAGAGCCTATGTAGCTCCTCTTCGTGAGGATCGTCGCCGCTTGCTGCAACCTTGGCAAACTAGCGGCAGCAGCCGCCGACATGCAATGTCATAGAGCGTTTGATTGCTCGTACTGTTCCTTCAGTGCGGCTTCAACGATAAATTCGTTCCGTCGATCGCCCAACACAACCGTCGCGATCGTCGCCAGAAATATCTTCACATCGAGCGCGAACGAAACGTGCCGGATGTACCATTCGTCGAGGGCGTTCTTTTCCTCGGCGGTAATAAGCTTGCCGCCGTGCACTTGCGCCCATCCGGTCAGACCGGGACGAACTGCAAGGCGAATGCTCGGCTTTTCAGGTTGATCCACAGGCAACAATGGGCGCGGCCCGATGATCGACATATCGCCGACGAGGATGTTGTATAATTGCGGCAGTTCATCAAGCCTCACGGCGCGCAAAAAACCACCGAATTTCGATAGCCGGTGACTATTTGAAATCGGCCTGGCATATCGATCGTATGGCGGCCTGAAAGTGCGAAATTTGTAGATAGCAAAAGGCTTGGCGTCCTTTCCCAGGCGTTCCTGCCAGAACACCAGTGGCAATCCGCAATCGATGAGCACCATGATGGCGGTCAGCAGAATAAGCGGACTTGCAACAATGAGCGCAACTGCCGCGATAAGAATATCGAACGCCCTCTTCACCTTCCAATAGAAGCCGAGAGAAAACTCTTGGCGCTCAACCGGATTGGTCGAAAGGAATGCACTCGGCGCGTTCATGATATCAGAAGGAATAATCAGACCCAGGCGTTCCGCTATAAACTCGAGACGGATTCCTCGATCCTGACAAACACGCTCGATATCCGATAGCAGAGGCCTGATTTCGTGTTCGTTCAGGTCTGCAACAACCACCTTTGTCACAAATACGCCATGTACGGCATATTCACCCAGCACAGCATCTAGGCGGCTAGGTGACCCTACAACCCGATGCCCGCTGACTGTTCTACCTACAAGGCTTGGGTCAGAATCTAAAATTGCAACAATTCGCTGTGTGCGCTCACAAAATACATCGATGATACGAACATAAAACCATGCAAATTGATTGGCACCAATCAGAACAATGTTCTCTTTATCTGTCTCGTTTGCCAGACTGGTACGAGAATCTTGTTTTCGCAAAAGGGCGCGTCGCACGTAGCGGACACCAGCAAGTCCCACGAATAGGAGCATGAAGTGTATGACGGGGATTGATCTCGGGACACTATCAAGACGAGAAACGATAAAACCTAATAATGATGTGCCCACTACAGCAATCAAGCTGGAGCGTAAAATTTGTTCGCCGTCATGAATAGATATGTAGAGCGAAAGAATATCCCCAAGGCGAAAATAAGCTATTGATATTGACGTAACCACAAACGCTATTGCCGTATATATTAAGACAGCGTTGATCCCATCGATAGAGAAGAGTGCAGGTTCTCGGACCCAAAATGCAATTGGAGCAGCTAAAAGGGCAACAATCAAATCCGTGACCTTCACTCGATATGGATTAGACGCGAGGGAAGCCGGCTGAAGAAAACGCGTCATAAATCAGCGAACTCCCAAAAAGCGCGGATATCCAAGAGTGCCAAGCACCGGTGAGCCGTTTCCGATTTTAGTACGCTTGATCATAGCACTACACATATCAAGCTGCTCCCTGGAAATAGGTGCTTATTCGACCGCAAACTCTATATCATAAGAGAGTTTGTTGTGCTGCGGCAAAATCCAGCGGCTGATATCACGCTCTCAATTCTTTGGACTATTACCGACCTTAACACCGTGCAGCTCTTACTTTAGGCATATTTCAATCAGATCACTCGACCGTGACGCTCTTCGCTAGGTTGCGCGGCTGATCGACGTCTTTTCCCATGAGAACGGCTGTGTGATAAGCTATCAACTGGACAGGAACCGCGTAGACGATCGGCGCAAATTCGCTCGGCATCGGCGTCATGGCGATCACCGCCTCGAAAGCAAGAACCGCTTCGTCCGCCGCCCTCTTGTCGGCGACAAGTATGATCCGGCCACCGCGTGCCGCCACTTCCTGCATGTTCGACACTGTCTTTTCATGAACACCATCATGGGGCGCGATGACGATGACCGGCACGTTCTCGTCGATCAATGCGATTGGCCCATGCTTCAACTCACCGGCGGCATAGCCTTCGGCATGAATGTAGGAGATTTCCTTCAGCTTCAGCGAACCTTCGAGCGCCAGCGGGTAGCTAGTGCCGCGGCCAAGATAAAGCACATCCTGGGCTTTCGCCAACGAACCGGATAGGTGCTCGATGTGGCTTTCCCGCTTCAACGCCTCGGCCATCAGACCCGGGACATTGATGAGATCCGCTACAAGGCGTTGTTCTTCGGCATCGGGCAGCACATCGCGGGCATGACCAAAAGCCAGCGCCAGGGACGCCAATACCGCGAGCTGGCAGGTGAAAGCCTTAGTCGAGGCGACACCGATTTCAGGTCCGGCCAAGGTCAACGCCGCGACATCGCTTTCGCGCGCGATTGTCGAGGTGGATACGTTGACGACGGAGAGAACGTGCTGGCCCTGCTCCTTGGCATAGCGCAGCGAAGCCAGCGTGTCGGCCGTCTCTCCCGATTGCGAGACGACGATCATCAGACCTCCCTTCGGCAGCGGCGCTTCGCGATAGCGGAATTCAGAGGCTACATCGATTTCGACCGGCAGGCGCGCGAATTTCTCAATCCAGTATTTGGCGATCAGGCCAGCGTAGTAAGCCGTGCCGCAAGCCGTGATCGTGACACGCGTTAACTCGGCAGGATCGAACGGGAGCTCAAACGGCAAGCGGACATGGCCCGATGACATGTCGAGATAGTGCGCCAGGGTGCGGCCAACGACTTCCGGCTGCTCGTGAATTTCCTTCGCCATGAAGTGGCGATGATTGCCTTTGTCGATGAGGAAAGCCGATGCTTGGCTCTTCTGCTTCGACCGCTCCACCGGTGCGCCATTGACATCGAAGAATTCGACGCTGTCGCGAGTCAGGACGGCCCAATCGCCGTCATCGAGATAGGTAATCGTGTCAGTGAAGGGCGCCAACGCCAAGGCGTCGGAGCCAAGAAACATCTCTCGCTCGCCATAGCCAACCGCCAGGGGTGCACCCTGACGGGCGCCGATCAGCAGGCCGTCCTCACCATCAAAGATGAAGCCAAGCGCAAACGCCCCACGCAGACGCGGAAGAGCACTGGCAATTGCCTGCCCCGGCGTCTTGCCCTGGTCCATCTGGTCAGTGACGAGGTGCGCCACGACTTCCGTATCGGTCTCGGTCGCAAAGATATGACCGCGCGCGACCAGTTCCTCGCGCAATTCGCGAAAATTCTCGATAATGCCGTTGTGAACCACCGCAAGACGTTCAGAGGCGTGCGGATGAGCGTTATTCACGGTTGGCCGGCCGTGAGTCGCCCAGCGGGTGTGGCCGATGCCAATATTACCAGATAGTGGCATCTCCGTCAGCCGCGCTTCGAGGTTGCGGAGCTTGCCCTCAGCACGCCGGCGTTCCAGCCGGCCGCGCTCCAGGGTCGCGATGCCGGCTGAGTCATAGCCGCGATACTCGAGGCGCTTCAGGGCGTCAACGAGCTTTCCCGCAACGGGACTTGTTCCAATAATACCCACAATGCCGCACATAAACGCCGTTCCCAATTCGCGAATTCTCGCAACGCGGACTGAATAAGCACAGACCGTGAAACTTTAAAGTCGAAAATTGTGACAGCTTATCGTTTAAATGACATTTTACTTTGTGATCAGGCACTAAGATATCTTGATCCTTGAGCTGAAGCCTTGCTCATCCAATGAATAATGCGGCCAAGCTTCACCAAGCCGGTGGCCGGCTGCACGCGCCGCAGGTCGAGACGAGGGCCGGGCCAACGCCCATGCCACGCTCCGACGGTTGATGAGAAAGCGAAGCTGACAATTGCTTCGACTTAGCAGGCTTATTCCAAACGCCCTGTAGCGTTTTCGAGAGTGCCTCAACCACGAGCCTGCGACAGGAAATTAAAGGTGGCCTCGCCAATCTAGCGAAGTTTCGCATTAGCGGCCCGACCAGCGACCGGCGCACAATGCTCCCATCGGTGGCTCGTCGAGGTTTCGAACTCCTCCGCACAAGCTGCTTTTTATGTAGATCAAATGTAAGGAGACCTGACGCCCACAATCACTCTTACTGCCCTAACAACAGTTGTCTACCGCCAAATCTTTGGTGACCTTGAAACTCACATCCGAGCCTTAATAAGTCGAAATTGTATAAACACTTGACGCAAGGCTAAGAAAAAGAGCGAGACTAGATAGCCTCGCTCCAAATGCCTTAGTTCTTCAGCAGCCAATATTCCTTAGCGGCTGATGAAAAAACTTGCACTTTCTTTGTCGCTATTCCTGGTACCCAAAATTACGGCTGTTGCAATCCCGAGGCCGAGTCCACCAATAGCCACGGGGGTCATGTCAAAGCCATTCTGGTCAGACCCCAACGTATTTTGAGCATTCACAGCACCCTCAGCTGGCAAATCCCGTGCCTTCTGAGCGGTCTTGTCGCATGGAGAAACGGCAGGCACCGTATAAACTTGGCCAGGCTTAAGCGCAACGGTACAGCCACTACCAAAGTTAATAGCGACCTCTCCGCGCCGCCCAGCAACCACCAAACGCATGCCCGGTGTTACATTTTGACCGACAGCCAATTTAGCAGGGCCGGCGGACGTAACAGCGGACACAGCCGTCGTAGCACGCTCCAAGACTGCGGCAAAACTCGTCACCGTACCGGCGACCAACATCAAGCCCGACATCACTCCAGTTATGATCTTCATTGAACCATCACCCACTGCTTGGTGTACCGCCTGAAGAGCTTGATATAATCAAAGCCCGATGAACCACCACTCAATCATAAACCCAACTAGGCATCCTGTCAATTATTCGCTCGAATTACTCTCGTCGAAAACGCGCCTACTCATGATCGAAATCAGCTCGGCAAAACATCCTGTATCGTAAGATCTCGCTCCGCCTCGAAACTGCTAGCAAGGGAAGATCAAGATTACGACGTACCCGTCCCTTGCCGCGTTGATCTGCTCACATCCGCCAGACTGTAATTCCCTTCGGGACATTGTCGCGATCGAGACATGACTTGATGTCGAGCACGATGCCCCCCAGCGGAGACAAGAAATTCTTCACAAGCTCCCAGCCGCCAGTCTTGTAGGGTTGATGCGCAACCGCCAAGATCACCGCATCGGCCGGCTTGGCATCGGCCGCGGCCACCGGCCTGATCCCATATTCGTGATAAGTCTCCTCCGAATTGGCGAACGGGTCGACCATTTGAACTTCAAGGCCATGCGCCTCCAATTCGCGCGCTACGTCGATGACCTTGGAATTGCGGATATCAGGCACATCCTCCTTGAAGGTAAGGCCGAGGATCGTGACCCGACGCGCTGGTGTACCCGCACGCAGCAACAAGCGCACGCATTCATGAGCGACATAGGCACTCATCTGGTCATTGATGCGACGTCCAGCGAGGATGACCTGAGGATGGTAGCCTTCCCGCTCAGCGCGATGGGTCAGATAGTAAGGATCGACACCTATGCAATGACCGCCAACAAGGCCCGGCGTGAAACGTAAGAAGTTCCACTTCGTTGCGGCGGCCGCGAGCACGTCATTGGTATCGAGATCGAGCAAGCGGAAGATCATAGCAAGCTCGTTCATGAAGGCGATATTCAGATCGCGCTGCGAATTCTCAATAACCTTGGCGGCCTCCGCCACTTTGATGGAAGACGCACGATGGACGCCGGCTTTCACCACCGAGCCATAGACGTCGGCGACGACCTCCAGCGTTTCCGGATCAGAACCCGAGACGACCTTGCAGATCGTCTCGAAACGCCGTTCCTTATCGCCTGGATTAATGCGCTCGGGACTATAGCCGACGCCGAAATCGCGCCCAAATACCAGCCCCGAAGACTTTTCGAGAACCGGAATGCAGTCGTCTTCCGTCGCGCCGGGATAGACAGTGGATTCGTAGACGACAATATCGCCCCGCTTCAAGGCGGCGCCGACGCTCCGCGATGCCCCTAGTAGAGCTCTCATGTCGGGGCGGCGCGCATCGTCGATCGGCGTGGGGACTGCAACGATGAAAAAGTCCGCCTCGCGAAGAACGGCTAGATCATCAGTAAAGCGGATCGGCGCCGACGCGAGCAGTTCCGGTTCGACCTCTCTCGTGACATCCTCACCACGCGATAGTTCCTCGATGCGCCGAGCCGAGATGTCAAAACCGATGGTGGAATAACCGGCACAAGCCATAGACACCGCTACAGGGAGGCCGACGTATCCAAGACCTACGACCGCGATCTTTCTTGAAGGCAGCAATGTGGGTTCCTATGAGTCAGAACAAGCCAATCTGATTTCGTGATGCCTTCCTAGATTAATAGCTCAGCTATCGTCAACACCATTTAATGATACATTATTGTTATATTAATATCGTTATAGTAATCGTTTCGCATCACAAAATTCAAAAGACGGCTAGACATCCAAGTAGGAAGATATTCGCGTCTCTGATCCGAGCTTTTCGTCGACACAAACCCTTGTGATGTATAAAAGACGTAAATCCCGCCGAATTGGACGACATCCGCATGCCCTCAGAGGGCGGAAGCCGCGTATCATGGGCAGATTTGCCCTGAACATTACATTGCCTAATTTATACCGGAAGCATGGCTCCAAAAAGAATACCGAAGTTTGTCATTCAGCCTTGATGTTGCTTCGGGCAATATATTCAGACAAGGAAGTCACGTGTACGATTTGCACAATCACCTTCTGCCAGGTATCGATGATGGCGCGACGGACATTTCCGTATCGATCGAGATGGCGCGCGCCGCTGCCGAAAGCGGCACCATGGTCATGGCGTGCACGCCCCATTACACACCTGGTGTGTGGAGCAATATCGGTCCTGACATTCGCGCGCGCGCCCAACAGCTACAGGCTGTTCTCTACGAACGCGGCATCCCACTTCAACTGACCACCGGTTGCGACATGCATGTAAACCCCGACATGATCGAGGGTTTGCGAACGGGCCGCCTGCTGTCACTCAACGACACGCGCTACGTTCTTCTCGAATTGCCCCATCACGCGGCTCCGGCGCGCCTTGACGACTGCTTTTTCGGGCTGCTGTCGGCCGGCTATATTCCCATCTTCACCCATCCCGAGCGTGTTGGCTGGATTCAGAATCACTATGACAGCATAAAGCGTCTCGCCCGCTCCGGAGTGTGGATGCAGATTACGGCTGGCTCGCTGGTCGGTTCTTTCGGTTCGCGGGCGCGTTACTGGGCGGAGAAGATGCTGGACGAAGGATTAGTGCACATCCTCGCCTCGGATGCTCACGACATGAAAAAGCGTCCGCCTCAGTTGCGCGAGGGGCGGGAGATTGCCGCACAATGGGTTGGCGACTACGAAGCCTACAATCTGACTGTTGCTAGACCCTACGGAATATTGTGCAACCAGCCTCCTGCTTCACTGCCGCCGGTTCCGGAGCGTCAGCCCGTCGACCTTGTCGCAGAAATCGAGAAAGATGACCGCCCGGGGGCCCATCACCGAAGCAAAGGGTTTTTCCAGAACATCCTGTCGCGCTTGTGATCTGTAACCTTGCCGATTGAGGAATCGAGTTGGCTTGGCGCACCTATTTCCGTCACGCAGGCTCGCATTTCGATTTAGCCTTGTACGCCGCTCGCGCGCAGCGCATCCACGAAGCTGTCCCGCACGAAAACGCTGTCAAAAAATAGCGCCTGTTTACGCTGACCAATGACCATCGCGACACCGTGGATATTCGGACTGGCAGAGAAAACCTCCGCAATAACAATGGCGCTCAGCGGAACGTTCCGCCGACCAATCGGCAGAATGAAAGGCCAGAATGGCAAACGAGCTGGCATGACGAGCCTGCCAGCGCTCAAGTGTACCCCCGAAAACTCGATCCCGGTCCACCAAGCGAGATACGCGGCTGCGACAAAAAACGTCAACGAGACAGATGGCGAATCGCTGATCAGGCTGAAAGCCAGGATGAGAAAGCAGCTGCTGCTCCCACAGGCGATCATCGCGTAGATGGCATTGCGCAGAATGATTGGCTCGCGGAAGCCTGGCCTTGGCGGCGCCGGAGATTTCCCGGCACTGACGCGCGCGGCCCGCATCGTCCGAAGCGCGGCTTCGAGCGCGATCCATTCGGAAGCCCCTTCCGTCCAAACGAGGTCGCTGCCGTTGATGTCGCCGTTGCGCATCATCTTTTCGATATGATCCAGCGGAAACGGCCCGACCGTCTTTCCCTGGATAGCCAGATAATAAAGCTTGCTGCCGTCGCTCACACACTCTGCCCATGTTCATTTCGCCGACTCGCAGCAATAAGGCCTTGAACATCGTAGTGAAAGTCTAAATAACCTCTCGTTCATATTGATCGGCCTTGCCGGCGGTCCGATCTACGTCGTGCCGAGCACGCGAGTCGAGCCGGTGGGCACCTTGGGTGATTCAATCGTGGCGCATCTCGGTGTCGCCTCGTTTGTCATCTATGCTCCCCCCTCATCCAGCTACTGCTGGCAGTCAAGAACCCGCATCCCCGTGGTCGGGCTGCTTATGGTTAGAAGGCTGGGTCCGCGCCTGCGGCTCGTCAACCTGCAGGTTTGTCTGTTCGCCTCGCGCGAGGGTAACCAATCAACCACCGCGGGTCCGGCCTTGCCGGACCGATCTGGATATCATGGCTCAGAGAACTTAGCGCTTTGTAATATCTAACCTCCTATGGGCTTCGTGACGAAGCAGGCTTTCGTAGCCAGATGCTGAGCTGTAATCCGGTGTCTGTGCGCTCCATGTATCGCGCCAGGATCGGGTGAAATATTCTTGGGATGTTATAAATTGAGCATACCATAAAATCATGATGGGCAATTTCATAATTTGATCGTTTGCCATTCAGCTCGAAGGAGCGGAGCCCGAATTCGTATATGTGAAAGGGGGAATGCATCGGACTCGTATTAGTGACATAAGTGGTTCCACGGAGCCGGTAGTAAAAGTTCAATATTTTTGAAATCAGATGGTTTGACGAGGGCACCTCGATCTGTATCACTCCGCCTGGCTTTAGCCATTCAAGTGCTTTCCCGATAGCTTTAGATGGGAAATAAAGATGTTCGAGCACAGCTCCAAAGGTAACAAAATCAAATGTCGATGGAAGGAATTGAGCTTCTTCAATAGTAGAAAGCTGCAAGCGATCCGGATTAATGCCCATCCGAGAAATGGCTTTATCCCGGAAGGGTTCAGAAGGCTCTATTCCATAGGTGTCGAATCCAGCTCGTTCCAAGGATATCATTGCCTTCCCTATTCCGGCTCCGATATCGAGAGCGGTTAGTTTGCGATCGGTGGCATTGAGGAGTTTTTTCGCCAAATCAATTTCGCTTTTGAAATAGGTATCGTCATAATCGAAATAGGCCTCCCTCCAATACTCTTCCACGGGCGTCCCATAATGGTCGGACAGCTGTTCAGGGATTGGCAAAGGATCCGGAAAAATGAGATCGCAGCGCTGGCATCTCTTGATGGAGACGCTGATACCGGAAGCCGTGCGCGGCCGTCTTCCCTGAGAACGGTTCAATCGAGAGCCAAGCAAGATATGCTCCGGCGATCGTGAACCGCACATGTCACATACTTCGTTAGGAACAAAGACATATTTCAATATAGCCCCCTGATTTAGGCCGTCTCGCTCAACATTTCCGTATTTCTGCAATGACCGTTACCTCTTGTCTAGGGGTAGCGCTCGCAATCATCGTCGCGCCCGGACGCTTTTATTATTGGATGAAGGGAAGAAAGCTCAACCGGCCGATGATGATTGACATGCAGACCCCTCCAAGCTCTGGACTGAACCTCGAACTCTGTCACTACTTCGCTTGAGATATGCCGCCAATCTCTGCCGAGGAGCTTTTTTGCCCCTGATCAACGCGACAGCGCCTTCATTTATTCTGGGTCAGTTGTTGTCGAATTGCCCAGACAAGCAATCACACTTTGGAGCTGCTGTCCTCGACATCGAAACATAACATTCTTTGCCTAATCATTGCGCATCTAGCCGGCTTTGAAAGCTCCCCTGGCCAAGATGAAAATCCTGGTCTGTGGTGGCAGATATTACGGAGCTGTCCATGTATGACTGAATCCGAACCAGCCGCATTCAATCTGTTAAAAGATGATCAGGCTGGAGAAATCGCAAATTGATGTCGCGCGGCGCTCAAATGGCATTAACAGATCGTTGCCAGATACGACCATGCAAAGCGTGGCTCCAGGCAGATCGATCCCCAATCGGCCGGAATCAAATTTCCTCCACAAAATCGTGCGACCTAATGCGATTGAGGAGCTATCATCTCGGCTTCGGGACAGCCTTTGTGCATTGACTTCGGTCTGCCGGACTCAGCTAATGCGCGGCGGCTGCCTTTCTGGACGAGCCGTGCAGTTGGAGACCCATAGAATGCGCGAACGGATCACTGGATATCGAGTCCTGCACGCTTCCGTTTGGCAACAGCGTGGCCGAATGGTCGTCCTCGCAATCGGCTGCCTGTTCTCTTTGGCACAGCCAACGCTCGCCGCAGGGGAGGCCGGCACCCTGGCGTCATGCGCCGCAACGACCAACGTTTGGCCGGCGGATCCAATGTATGGAAAGCGGGTCGTGATTGCCGGGCAGTTGGCGACGTCGAAGTTTCTAGCTCCGGCGGTTGCGGACTTGCAACATTACCTCGGCGCCATGACGGGCTCTGCCTTCGAAGTGGCGCCTGACTCCGACACAGCCGGCGCAGGACGCATTCACCTGATGCTCACAAATGCACCAGATACACCTGAAGCGGCGCGGCGCGCCTTGGCTAAAAAAGGGCTCGAACCATTCGTCATCTGCGGCGGCCGCGACCATCTCCTGATCGTCGCCAACGACGAGTATGGGATCTCGCACGGTATCTACTACTATCTCGAACAGCTCGGCGTGCGCTGGCTCCTGCCGATGGACAACTGGACGGTCGTACCGAAACGCACCGACATCAGCCTAAGCATTGGCCGGTTGGTTGAGCCGGCCTATAAGGCTCGCCTGTTCTTCGGAACCGGCGGTTATTTCTCCTGGCGCTGGGGCAGAAGGTACACCGGCTCTGCGGACCGCGAAGCCGCTGTCAACACATGGATGCGTCGCCTGCGGTACGGCGGGGAATACAGGCTCGCAGGGTCGGTCGGCGAGGGCTTCATGCGCGATAAGGCCGTTCAGGAAGTGCTCAAGGCGCATCCAGAATATCTTGCAAGGGTCAACGGCGCGTATACGCCGGCAACGATCGCCAACCGCACCGGAGAACTGGTACCCAATGAGCACGCTAAGGTGAATGCTGGCAACCCGGACGCTGTCGCTCTGTTCTGCAACTGGACGATCAGCCGGCTAACAGCAAACCGCAAGACTTCCGAACGGCGTCTGCACAACGTGTTCTCGGTAGAACCGTCCGATGGATACGGCTACGGCGACAATATCGCGGAACTACCGGGCAACGGATCGGGCAGCGACCAGTCGTTCTATATCGCCAACCAGTGCGCCCGCAAGGCCGCCGCTCTCTATCCCGGCGTAACGGCTCATCTCCTCGCCTATGCCGGCCATGCGGAGACGCCATCCTTCGCTCTTGAACCCAACCTGATCGTACAGCTCGCTCCCTATGCCTTTCAAACGACACCCCCCAAAAAATTCATCGCGGAATGGCAGAAGAAAGCGCCGCGGCTGACGCTCTACGACTATTGGTCCATTCCCGATTGGACATCTGATGAACCGAGTTTTGATCTGGACACTCTGGCTGAGCGACTGCGTTACTGGCACGCCAGCAAGATCGAGGCATTGACGTCAGAATCAACGTATGGCATGGGCGCCATGGGCCTCGGTCATTACCTCGCTGCGCATCTGATGTGGAATCTCGATGCGGATCAGCGCGCACTGGCGGACGATTGGTTCGAGCAAGCCTTCGGCCCAGCGCGCATGCCGATGCAACGCATGATCGAACGCTGGTCACGTTCCTTCACACTCACTTCGGAGGAAATAGCAGCCTCTCTCGCCGATGTCGCGGAGGCAGGTCGTCTCGCGCCTCCCGGCTCGCCATATGTGTCCCGCATCGACGATTTCGCAGCCTATGTGAATTATCTGCGGATGAGGCTTGAGCTGGTGAACGCGCCGGACGCCGCCGCGAAACAGCAGGCTGCCGTCGCGCTCATGAGCTTCGTGCTCAGCATCCACGACCGTGGCATGGTCCACACAACTCGGATAAACGACCTGCTGGCGCGAGACTATTCCGCAGTATGGACGGCATTCGACCTTTCGGCAGCCAATCCGGCGGGGCCAGGATGGGCACACGTCACGAAAATGACGCATGATGACATTGCTGCTCTGATCGAGAAGGATCGTCAAATGTATCCAGCAGCCGATTGGAAGCCCGGGCGGTTCACGGGTGCTCTGAAGCCTGCGGCGAAAGCATCCACGCTCAAATCCGACAATGCAGCACTCGGGCCGGCTTTCCCGACCATTGGTCCGCTCACACTCAAGCTGTTCGTTCCCTCCGGCGGCCAAGACCTGCGGCTGCTTCTGACGCGCGCTGTCGACAATGAAATTGAAATCCATGATTCTGCCGGCAGGAAAGTCCTGGCGGAAAAGATAAAGGGCGGCGCCGGAACCGAATGGCAGACCATTCCACTCGAGCTTCCTGCAGGCGAATACGAGATCGCCTTCAGTCCTGCGGGCGGCCGAAACAGCGGATACTTCAAGTTCCAGATGTCGGCGCAGGCGCGGCTCGTCATGACTGAATTCCGGTCATCGAAACTCGCTCCATCGCCGCGCCTGTTTTTCTATGTGCCGCGCGGGCAGCGTCATATCGCGATGTTCTATCCCGATGGCGATTTCGGCGGCTTCTTCAAGTTCCGCCTCCGCGACCCATCCGGAGAACCAGTGCAGCTTCGTTACCAGGACAACCGGCGCGTGATCGAGGCCGATGTTCCCGCCGGATCGGACGGGCGAATCTGGTCGATAGAGAATTCGGTCTCCCCAAATCAACCGCACAAGATGCTTACCACGCCGCAGGCCTTCTCGCTCTCAGCGGAAACGGCAATGGCGCCCAGCGATGCGCAATAAATCTTGGTGGCGTTAGTGTTCCTACCCTGGGGTGGTGGCGCTCCCTGCTGTGAAGCGCAGACAGAACAGATGATGAGCCGGGTGATGTTAAGGCTCTTTTAGAGCGATTAGCAATTTGCCCGACCTCTTTTCAGGAAGGCCAGGAAAGCACGTACCCGGGCAGGAGCTGGATAGCGCAGCCACCGCCGAAGGTGACGACGCCCTCATGTCAAACTACCGGGCGCGTACCTGGCGCAGATCCTGCCCTCTCAGCGACACGAGTGGAACAAGCAGACGATACAGTGGAAATAGAGATCGAAGCGCGTTACACCGCGTGGCACCGCTGTTTCATGTAACTAACGACGCTGAACGGGAATGATGGCAGCCTGCGCCAAAGCTTGGCGATAGGCCTGGACCACCAGTTTTTCGTCAAAATCGCGTTGCATCCGGGCACGGCCTGCGCGCCCCATGGCATCACGCCCATCCACTCCAATCTCAATCATCGTTCGCATCGCCTTGGCGAGATCGACGGGATCGCGCAAGGCGCAAAGCAGTCCAGTGATGCCGTCGTCGACGACGTGGCGGCAGCCTGGCACGTCTGTGGCGATCGTGGCACGCGCCATCGCTGCAGCCTCGATCAAGGTCCGCGGCGCACCTTCCCGGTAGGATGGCAGCACAAGAATATCGCATGCCGCGATGTCGTCACGGACATCATCGAGCGGGCCGCGGTATTCGATGACACCTTCAGCCACCCAGGATTCCACGTCGGCCCGCGGCACGGCTGTCCGGTTCTCGACATCGAGCGGGCCGGCCAAGCGAAAGCGCGCATTCGGGTAGGCGAGCCGCACCGCCCGCGCCGCCTGGACATATTCGCCGACGCCCTTGTCCCAGAGAAGGCGCGCCACCATGAGGAAGATAATTTCACCCTGCTCGCGACCCTGCCTTTCGCGTGGAGAAAAATGAACAAGATCGACGCCAGAGCCAGGCACCGTCGCAATACGCCCGGGCGGCGCCAGGCCCAGCGTCTCGAACAAGGCGCGATCGTCCGGATTCTGGAAGAAGACGAGAGTCGCTCCCGAGAATGCAGCACGATACAGGAGGTGGACCACCCGCGTGATCCAGTTGCGCCGAATGAAGGCGGTGCCGAGGCCGGAGACATTTGGAAAGGCCGGTATGCCCAGGAGCCGTGCCGCCAGAACGCCGTAGACGTTGGGTTTTATCGTGTATCCGAGATAGGCGACCGGCTTAAGTTCGCGGAGCAGTTTCACCATGCGCAGGAAGAGCATGGCGTCGGCGACAGGTGATGTCCCCATATTCTCCATCGGCATGGACCGCCAGTCGCAGCCCAGCGCGCGCAACTCATCGACATGATTGTCCGGAGGGCTCACAGCGACCAGTTCGAAGCCGTCGTCGATCAGCGCACGAATAATTGGCCGCCGGAAATTGACGAGGTTCCAGGACGCGTTGGCGCAGATGACGATACGCTTTTTCGTCTCGCGGGAGCTGCAAGGTACAGGCCATCCGGAGCCTGCTTCGTCCTTCTCTTTCATTGGAAAGCGGTCGTCGGACGACCTCTCCGCTGGCGCCGATCTGAAATCCAGATGCTCAAGTCTTCGAATCCTGTTGACTGTACGAAACGCGGAGGACCGCTACAGATCGCACGTCTACACCACAGCTGCATGTCATGGCCTCGATCAACATCGGGCAGCTACCCTCCTTTTTCGGGCACGATTGACAGCTGCGAGAACCACACGAGGCCCGATGCAAGCGTTTCCGGAGCAATCCGCGCCGCAAGTTCAAGTCTCAAGCCCTGAATGGTGCATCTGTCGTTCGGCACTTCGAACACCGAATCGAACGGTCGCCATGAATCGTTGCCTTGGTCCTGCAGACGCGTCGTCTCACCAATCAGCGCCTCAGGCGAGGCCACGGCGCCGCAGTACACACGCCAGACCATTCCGCGCGCATTACGGAATTCGTCCATCCTGACCTTGCCCGAAATCCGATACTTGCCCGGTGTGAGTGTGAGGACCTGGGACACGCTGGCAAAATTCGACATCGTGCTGAAGAACTCGATTTCGATGGCTCTGCCCTGCCCACCTGCCGGCGCGTCCACGACGCGTATGATCGCGCCGCGAGGGTCGCTGATGTTCCAGTTGAAGGGCAGGTTGTTGATCGGCTCGCTAAAGTCGGCATTGTACAGGAGAGGAAAAACCGGTTTGCCCAGCTCCAGCAGATAATTCATCCACAGGGTCAGGGCGTCGTCCCATTTGAAATTGCGGATGAGGTTGAGAGCGTAGGGACCGAGTTCCTCTTCCGAGAGGGGAGCATCTGCCTCTTTCAGGCCTTTGGCGATCTCGTCAAAGGCCTCAAAATTGGCAACGGTTTGGCCATATTGGATGAGAAACACCTTGCGCCAAACAGGATTGAGCTTGAGGACATCGATCAACGCCCTTCGTCCTTCCTGCTGATTGGCCATCGCGTTCAGAGCGGGCATGACGACAGGCAAGAGGTCTGCCCGGGTGCGGAGCAGAGCGTCCGTATAAAGCACAACGCCAGCGAAATCCGAATGCGCCAAACTGTCATCCAGCAATTGTGCGTTGACGTCGTTCTCGCGGAACGACCTGTGGAAGGATTCGACAAGATATCTGTTGGCAAGCTTGAAATCCTCCGCCTGCTGGGCAGCGCGCGCAAGCTGACGAAAAGCTTCCATGTCAAGCGGATCAGCCTCAAGTGCAGCAACCGCTGCCGCGCGCGTGACTGGCGCGGCCTCCGGCTCGGGTTTAGCGATAAAAGAAGCCGTTTCCGGTGGGGTGTCCTGTACGGCCACGGGCGTCGATCCGTTCGTCCCAAGCTGGCTCTTATCGGTGGATGCCGCTTTGTTCACCTCGGGCTGTCCCGCATCGGCGGGATTCATTGCTTCGAGCGCCTCTTTCCGTGCACGAACGTCCTGGGCTCGCAGGATACGCACCTGAGTCGACCCGTCGCCTCCGAACAATTCCACGGCAGCCAGCGGCCGGTCCGTCTTGAGGCCCGACGTCAGCCCGATTGACAGGAGCGCCCAGCACGCTCCCGCCATGACCGCCGCAACTGCCGCGCCGTACAATGAGGACCGCCCCCCCGGGGTCGGATACGCCTGCACGTGCCTGCTCATTCCTCGTAGATCCATTCTTTCGAGGCGGAACGGCCCGGCGAGGCCGTCGCAAGCATCACCATCCCGCTGAACCAGGATTCACTCAAGGCCAGGCTGCGACCGTCCCAATCGATGAACCAGCCTATCTGGGCGAGAACCGCCAACCCGAGCAGAAGAAGGATAAAACCTATGAAAACGATGCGTCTCCAGCGTCGGACGCGGCCGCTCACCCTCGATCGCACAAGAAACGGGTTCCGGTGCACATGGCCCGCCGCGAGCGTAAGACTCCTTTTTGCTGACGTAGGCCCCGTCTGCACGGTGGCGCGCCCGTGCAGATTGTTCTCGTAGTTGGCCCGCAGGGCGTCCGACCGCAGAACGGTCCAAGCCTGCATCACGCGACCGAAGCGAATGTCGTCATTCGAAGTCCGGCTGGCGTCCGGGTGCAGCCACCGTATCAGAAGGCACATATTGGCTCGCAGAAGGTCGCGCGGGGCCCCCGGCTCTGTTCCGAGCACGCGATAATTCGTGGCGTCCGGCGCCAGCAATATCTCGTTCGCATAGAACTCGGCCGCCATGCGCACGGTCTCTGCTGGCATGCCGCTATTTCGTTGGGCGGCGACTTCGGCATGGCTGTCTCGGGCGAGAATGTGCAGCAGGATGCCGACATCATCCGGTAAAGGCAAGGAACGCAGTGTGCGGGCGAACTTGGGCATCCGCAGCAGATGCAACGCCTGATCGAGTGCTCGCGAGCGCATCGGAATCCATTACCCGGCACTGCGCAATTTTGCCACTTCCTCCTGCTTGCCGTACTCGTATTCGCCATAGCCATAGCCATAGCCATAGCCATAGCCGTAGCCGTAGCCGTAGCCTGCCGCCTGAGCTTCGAACTTCGTCATAACGGTACCGATTATGGTCGCGCGCGAGAACCTCAGCCTGTGCAAGGCTTTACGGAGCGCCATGCGGCTGGTCTGGCCAGCGGCGACGACAAGCAGCGTTGCCGCCGCCTTGTTCGCGATAATCGTGGCATCGGCGATCCCCATGACAGGCGCTGAATCGATGAGGACAAAATCGAATTTCTTGGCGGCGTGCGCAAGCAGCGTCTGGAATTTCGGTCCGGACAGAAGTTCAGCCGGATTTGGCGGCAGCGGTCCAGAACCCATGAAGACAAGATTCGGATTGTCCGTGGCCTGCATCGCATCGTCGACTTCGCAGCCACCGGCCAGAAAGGACGTGACGCCGATCGCGTTGTCGACGCCGAGCAGCTTGTGCATCGATGGCTTGCGTAGGTCGCAGTCGATCAGCAGCACGCTCAGCCCGATATTGGCGAAGTGACGCGCTGTGGAGAGCGCCGTGGTCGATTTGCCCTCGCTCGGGCCCGCACTCGTAATCATGAGCGTCTTCGGCAAGCCGCTCGATGTCGAGAACTGTAGCGAGGTTGCCAGCGATCGGTAGGCTTCCGACAATCCCGAATGTAGGTCAGCTAACTGGTCAATAACATTGACGTTGGCCAACGTCTTCGGGATAAGTCCCACCGAAATGAGCTGCGTCGCGCGCTCTACTTCCTCGGGGCTGAAAATGCGATCGTCGAGACGTTCGCGCAGGATTGCAGCACCGACGCCGACCAGGAGACCCAGCGCCAGCCCCGCCAGGATATTCAGCCAGATCTTCGGCCAGATCGGAGCCCCCGGTACCAGCGCACGGTCGACGAGCGACACGTTGTTGGCACCCAGATTGCCGACGACGCTGACTTCCTTAGAGCGGTTGAGCAGGTCGTTGTAGAGGTTGCGGGTTGTATCGGCCTCGCGCTTCAGAATCGTATATTCGACACTGCGGCTTTGCTGGTCCAACACCGCCACCTTGAGATCGTCGACGGCCTTCGTCAGCTCTTGCTCGCGCTTCACGGCAGTTTGGTACGCCGACTCCAGCGTCTCCTTCACGACGGCGATTTCACGATTGATCTGACGGTCGGTTTCCCCGATCCGGCCGCGCAATTGCACCATGGACGGGAAGTCAGGCTTGAAGCTAGCCAGCTTGTCCTGATAATCCGATGCCAAATCGGCCCGCTTCTGCCGCAGCGACTGAACGATCTGACTGTTCATGATGTCGCCCAGCGCGTTTTTCGCATTGTCCTGCGCCATCTTCCAGGCCTGCTCGCTTTTGATACGATCAGCAGTGGCCAGTCCGAGTTCATTGTTCACAGCATTCAGCCGCTGTTCGAGCGGAGAAGCCTTGTCGAGATTCAGCAATTCTTCCTTCTGCGAAAAGGCAATGAGATCGCGTTCGCTGCTCTCCAGCCGCGCTTTGGTCTTCACCAATTGATCTTCGAGGAAGTTGCGGGCGAAATCCGTGGCCTGGACGCGACGGTCGAGGTTCATCGCTACGAACTCCTCCGCCATGGTGTTGGCGATGTCGCGAGCGCGCCTGGGCGATCGGTCCCTGATTTCGATCTGGGCCATCGTGGTGCCCTGGAAGGGCGACACCTTTGTGTTGGCGAGGATTATGGACGCCGCGCGATTGACATCCCCCGCAGTCGATTTGTTCAAACTGCTGGGAGCACGTAGACGAGCCAGGAGCTTTTCGATCCAAAAAAGGCTACTCCGGCCCATGAAATCGTCATTCTCGTAGAGCTTCAAACGCGCCGCGACCCGCTCTGCCAGCAGGCGGCTGTTCAGCAGCTGGAACTGGGTTTGCACATAGCTCTGTGCGTCGTTCTGGAACATGTCGTCCTTACTGACGACAGACACCGTCTTCGGCTCGACTTGCACTGTAGAAACAGCCGCATAGATCCTCGTACTGACAAGAGAGTACAGCACGGCTGCGGCGAAAGACGCAGCGACCATCGCCAGGATCAGCCGACGGTTCTTGATGATGATCCGCAGGTATTCGCGAACGTCAACGAGCGACTCAGCCGCCTCCTGCCCCTGCCCCACGTAGGTCACCTGGTCGAGCGTGTGGGCACCGGCAACCACCGGCTCCAAGGAGCTTATGATCGGCAGATTGTCGCGGCGATCGTTTGAACCATATGAAACGGCATACGTCATGCTATTTTCCTGTCATCAAAGACGCCTGGCGTATCTACTTGGCCAGACCGATGAATGTGGCGGACGATGTCAGGAACCCCACGGCAGGCGACCAGTCCCGCAATGCGGCCTTGAAGCCTGAACGCTCGACCACGACAATATCTCCGTTTTGCAACATTGGATCTCCGGCCGAACCCGCATTGATTGCGTTCGCATCGAAACGGCCTACGTACCGCTGGCCGTTCTGCTCCCGGAATACAATGATATTCTCGCTGTCCGCCACCTGGTCAAAGCCTTTCGCCGTTGCGATCGCCTTCACGAGCGACATCTGCTCCATGATCGGGAAGACACCTGGTTCCTTGACCGCTCCGGATACCGTAATCTTCTGACTGTTATATTGCTGGACGAAGACCGTGACCTGTGGCGACTGGAGGTAGCGTGCCTTCAGACGCGCAGCGACTTCGGTCTCAATCTGCTGCTGGGTCCGCCCAGCGGCTTTCACCTCGCCGATCAAGGGCAAGGTGATAACCCCATTGCCAGCTACTTGCACCTCTCGGTTGAGATCGTCAACCTGGAAGACCTGGACTTTCAGGACATCTTGCGGACCGACTTTATAGGAGCTGACACCCCCAGTACTGGTCACGAATGTCGGATTGAGCCTCTTGCTCGGATCGAGCTGCGCCCCCGCCAGCGACGTCGCCGCCGGGCCGCTCTCGGGCTGGGCGCCGTCGGAGAGACCGCCGATCGGTCCGGCGCACCCGGCCAGCGCCGCGGCTCCCAGAAAAGCCACCGTCAAGGTGGTGGCCAGCAAAACCCGCGATTTGCCTGCCCGACCGCTTGAAACCTGACGCGACATCTCGTTGTCTTCCATTTCATCCGTTGATGGCAGCAGGAAATCGCTGCGTAAGTCGTTGTCCAATATATCGTACGGCGCGGCGACTACATCTCCATCCGGCTGGCCCCCAGCCGCCGTACGAAGCTTCGTTAAACATTTTTCCAAAGGATATACGAATAAAATTACAATTCCTTTCTCCGCTCAATTTCAACTTCAAGGGATATGGAACCTAAGCGCGCCCCTGCGGCAATCGATAGAGCGAGTCTGCGACCCCAAGTCAGAGCAGCATAGATGATATGTGACATATGCACCATATTGACGCTGCAAAAAGCCCTCCCGATCATCGGGTCCGGGGCAAGATGGGCAAGCGAATACAATCATTGGCAATCGCCACCGCGTTGGCAAAGCAGTAAAGGGTGCAACGTGCCGTCACTCTTTTGCGCACGATGCAATATCATTCTCCGCAATTGTTTGGAAAAGGCTGATACTCTATGGCTGATGCGCTGCCATTCGCCGGTGGCCGGCGCCTAGCGATTGGACGGAAAATGACCCAGGAGAGCCAGATCGGCGCTATGGCGCCAATCGACACTTACTTTTCAAAAAATATCTCCACTTTGTGGCTTTGCGGCGGCACTCTTGCCATCAGCCTGTTGTTTGGCGGCAACACTATGACGTTTTCCTCAGCCGATGCGATCGCTGAGGCCATTTGCCTTCCGGCCCTGGTCGCCTCGGTCATACGGTTGCAGGCGGCGCGCAGCGGACGCGCGCCGCTGGCCCTGAAGATGGCGCTATTGATAGCGGGGTTCGCCCTCGTCCTGTTGATGGCACAATTGATCCCCTTACCTCCATCCATCTGGATGCATTTCCCTGGACGTCAATCCGTGGTAGAGGCCTTGAGACTGGCAGAGGTCTCGCCGTTCTGGCTCGGTATCTCCCTTTCGCCGTTATCGACGCGCCAGAGCCTGTTTTCGCTGATACCGGCACTGGCCGTTTTCCTGGCGACTGTTCAGACGAACTGGAGCGAGCGCCGGCTGCTGGTCGCCTTCCTGATCTGCTTCGCGCTGGTCTCCGAACTGCTCGGTCTGTTGCAGCTGGCTCAGGGCACCGGCAGCGCGGCGCGCTTCTATAACCAGGACGCGAGCATGGCTGGCTTTTTCGCCAATACCAATCATCTCGGCGTGCTGCTCTATTCTTCGGCCCTGATCGCCGGCACATGGGGTCTGTCGCTGATGTTCGAGATCATGAAAGAGCGTGCGCAAGGCGACCCACTGCACAAAGATCGCGTTCTCCAGGCGGGCCTTCTGCTGGTCGCGGTCATCCTCCTGCTGTTCGGCGCTGCATTCACCCGGTCCCGCGCCGCAATGTCATTGGCCATCGTTGCGGGAGGGCTAGCCTTCGCGCTGACATGGCCTTATGCTGGTAAGCGTAAGTCTTTCGGTCCGGTGCTCGTTTTCGGGCTAGCCATCGCCGCCGGCCTGTCGATCGGCGCCAATTTCGCCTTGGATGACCTCATTCGGCGTGTGCAGATCGGCGTGGCGGATTCGAGCCGCGCGGATATCGCCCAGCAGACTTGGGTGGTGATAAAAGACTATTTTCCTATTGGCTCGGGCTTTGGAACCTTCATACCAGCCTATGCCTCACACGAAACTGCGGCGACGGCCGTTGTGGCAGCCGTCAATAGGGCGCATAACGATTTTCTGGAATGGCTGGTGGAAGGCTCGGCCGCCGCCGGAGCCATCGCCGCCCTCGGGGTTCTCTGGGTGATCTGGATGAACCTGTCCGCTATGCGCCGGGAACGTGATCCGTCCTTTGCGGACGCCAGCATCCGACGCGCCGCCGCTGCCGTCCTCGGGCTCGTTCTCGTCCATTCGACGGTCGATTATCCGCTCCGGACTATTGCTATCATGGCAATGTGCGCGTTCTGCGCCGGCCTCTGTATTGATCCTTTTCGGGCGCGAAAGATGTCGGAGGATGGGAGCTTGCGGACGCCGACACATGGGAATGGAAGAAGGTCGTTTCAGCACAGGCTCGTTTCAATATTTCCGAAGCTCACCGGTTCAGGTTAGTTGCAGAAAGCGCACGGTAGATGGTCGCATAGTCCGCGACGCCTCGATCGAGCGAGAAAAGGGACCTGGCCATTTCCACGCAGCGCAAGCGCGTCAACGGATCCCGGGCGAGCCCTAACAGCTGTTTCGCGCCGGCGGCCAGCGATTCCTGCGAGAAATCACGCAGGACAAGCCCGGCCTGCCCGCCTTCCAGAATTTGCTCCATGTCGCCGACACCCACATTGCCGAGGCACGGCACCCCGCAGCCCAGATATTCAGCCAGCTTGGTCGGCGCACTGGCGATCTTGGAATAGGCAGGCTTGATCAGCGCAGCCGCCGCATCCATGCGCGCGACCAGCTCCGGCACCTGGCGATGTTCGGCGGCGACAATCTCGAGCCTGTCCGCCGGCACGCCGGCGCGTGCGGCCGCCCCACGGATGGCGTCATGGTCGGCACGGTTGACGATGAGCATCCGGGCAGCCGGCTCCTGGTCGAGCAAAGCCCGGAAAAACGCCATCGTCTCGTCGAACAAATACCAGGTGCCGAGAGAGCCAACATAACCGAACGTGAATGGGCCGGCGGCTCGCGTCTGCGGCGTGAACATTTCAAGATTGGCGCATGTCGGGATGACCGCAATCGGGGGCGGACTCGGCTGCAGATAGGCAAAACCCGCGATTTCGCGTTTGGAGGCATGAGTCAGCGTCACCACCTGGTCCGCCGACCGTAGAAACCGTCGTTCGAGCGCTTTGGTCGCGCGATAGAGCGTTCCTCCCGGCGGCCACAGGCCTCCGTCCACCCGTTCGTCGGCCCATAATCCGCGCATATCGAAAAGAAAGCGAGCGCCGGTCAGATATTTGACCGGAAGGGCCATGAGCGCCGGCGGATAGGAACGCGCGTGAACGATCTTCGCCCGCCCGCGCAGCGCGATCCATGTCGCGACCAGAGCCCCCACCATGATATCGTAAGCCGTCGCCGGCGCGCTAGGCGTCTTATGATAGTGGAGCGATGTCCAGCCGATCCCAGCGCGCGCGAGCCGATCTCGAACATAGGCCATTTTGGCGGGATCGTCGCGGTCGCGCCGCTTCTCGAAGCTGACAATGTGGATCGCATAGTCCTTGGCAAGGCCTTCCAGATAGGCCATCACCTGACTCTGCCCAAGCGGCTCCGCCATACCGTCATAGGAAAGATAAACGACTGCTGGCTTGTCACTCATTTGTGGTGTTCCACCTGTCGTTCTGGCACGATCAGAGCTTGTAGTAGGAACGGAACCATTCGACATAAGCGCGCACCCCCTCACGAACGCGCGTCTTCGGCCGGAAGTCGGTGACGCGCTCCAGTTCCGAGAAATCGGCGGTCGAGTCGGGGACATCGCCCGGCTGCAGCGGCTTCAGTTCGATCACGGCCTTGCGGCCGGTGGCCTCCTCGATCTCGGCGACATATTCACGCAGCGGCACCGGATGCCCGCCACCTATGTTGAGGATGCGGTAGGGAGCGCTGCTTGACTGCGGATCGGGAATGGCCGGATCGAAGTTCGGATTCGGCTCGGCGATCCGATCGCTGGCGCGCACCACGCCCTCGACAATATCATCGATATACGTGAAATCGCGGCTGTGGTGCCCGTTGTTGAATAGTTGCAGCGGTTCCCCCGTCAGGATCGCGCGGGTGAAAAGTGCCAGCGCCATGTCCGGCCGGCCCCAGGGGCCGTAGACTGTGAAGAAGCGCAGGCCCGTCGTCGGCAGGCCGAACAGATGGCTATAGGCATGAGCCGTCAATTCGTTCATGCGCTTGGTCGCCGCGTAGAACTGCAACGGGTGATTGGCGCCACGATGCTCGGAGAACGGCAGGTCGCGATTGGCACCGTAGACGCTGCTGGTCGAGGCGTAGGTCAGATGCGCGGTCTTGGCATGCCGGCAGCACTCGATGATGTTGAGGAATCCCGTGACATTGCTGGACGCATAGGAATAGGGATCCTTGAAGGAATGGCGCACGCCGGCCTGGGCCGCCAGGCTGATCACGCGATCGAACGGATGCTGTTCGAAACAGGCCTCCACCGCCGCGCGATCGGCAAGATCGGCGTGGACAAAATGATACGAGCCGCTGGAGTTGCGCGCAACCTCCTCGAGAGCCTTCAACCGGGCCTCCTTGAGGCCGACATCATAATAGTCATTGACGCTGTCAAAATTGACGACGCTGTCGCCTCTCTGCAAAAGAGTACGCGCGACATGGGAGCCGATGAAACCGGCGGCTCCCGTTACCAGAACTTTCATCACACTCTCCTTCGCAGCAAACACCGGCAACAAAACTCACTCCATCAACAACAGGCGGAGTTTACCCAGCACACGAATGCCGAATTCGCTCGGCACAATTGCATATCCACTCTCGCGAGCGTTCCGTGCGTGCAGCCCCAAAGCAGGCTGGGATATTACGGCCCCGCCTTGATCCATGAGTGGAACGGATGCCAACATTTCAGTTTTTTCGCAGTACGAAATAAAAGGATTCGCACGCGTCTTCTCCGCGGATCAACCAAGAGGCGAACTGATATATGCGCCAGCAGCAGTAAGCCGGCACGAAGAAGTAAAAATATCCACTAACCCAAAAGGTGCCCTGCTCAACAACGGTGAGGCCGGACTGTTCCGCCAACGCGCGAATCGAACTTGGCGCGGAACGGTCATAAGGTGCGGGAAATCCATCGTGCCCTTCTGCCGCATAAGGATAAATCGCGCCTAGCATTCGCGTCTTAAATTCCTGTGGCAACACCCGATTTGTCTGAGCAAATAACGCATTGCGGCACGGAGCAAAAATGCAGGCTTCCCCGCCGCTCTTCAGAAGGCTGGCAATCGCACGTATCGCGCCTGCCGCATCGGCAACATGCTCGAGGGTGGCCTGACAAATGACCCGATCGCCCGATTCGTCTCCAATATACGTCGTAATGTCCGTTGCAACGACTTGATCATAACTGCCTTCCGGCGCCGCCTTCAATTCGTCCGCGCTGATATCTATACCAACGATCCGAAGTCGTAATCGCTGTTTGTCTTCCACCGCGTACCAAGGGCGCGACCCGCCGCCGACGTCAAACACTTTCTCGCCCGGGACGAACCTCTTTCGGAGGACGTTTTGCTGAAACCAATAGTTTCCGTCCGTTGTCAACGCCGCAGGAAGAAACTTGTTGATCGCGCGCGACACCGCGATATTCGCCTCAATGAAACGCCGGAACACGTCAATTGCCCCATGTTGGAAACGCCGTGGGTTTAGACCATGGATTACGGTCAGATGCTATAGATTTTCAATCCATGATCCACCACGTGCGGTAAGGGAGATAACATAGGCTGAACAGCGAAGAGAATTGGGACCACCCGAACAGAACTAATCCTCCAACCATGACAGGAATGAGGAAGAAGAAGAATGCGTTCCTCCGATCGACGAGCAGATAGGCCTTCGCCTGGATAACATAGGCGAGCAACATGAGATAATAACCGAACCGGTCACCTATGACCGACGACACGAACGTGAGCGGCAGCACCGCTATCATGGCTGGGTAGACTAAGTTGAGAAGCTCAAAGTCTTTGGGACTGTAGGTTTTCCACCTCGCCTTGAGAAAATGGAATGCGATTCCCGTGGCCGCCACGACAAAAGTCCGGAAGATTCCGCCAGCAGCTTCGTAGCGGGTGCCGACATACATCGACGTGTATCTGTCGGCAGTATCGGTTGTGGCCAGGTAAAGGACGACCGGCAAGGCCGCACAAATGGCGATGAATTTGTTCCTCGCCCCGATCTCGAACAAAAAGGGGACCAGCACGATGAAGGCAATCAAACTCTTATGAAACGACATGCCCAAGAAAATCAGCAGAATATATCTCGCAGGTCGCTTGTCGATGAAAGCGTTGAAAGCATAGCAGAGGAACCCCATAGCCAACCCCTGGCGGGTGGCCGACATCGCCACACCGGTTATCAGGAGAGGAAAGAGCAGCGTCAGATAGACTAACGGATCGGGCTGGCGCCGCGCGACCGCGTGGACACCTGAAAAAAACGAAAGAGCCGCGATGACATTGATCGCTGGATATTCGAAGCCTAAGCGATTGAGTGTGACAACGAGAAGCCAATAGCCTGGCTCGGGGAGTGCGAGCGCGTCGTCGAACGGCATGCCACCGCGCTGAGCATGGACCAAATAGCCGCCCCAGTCACATCCGACTTGCCATCGAAACGTCACAAACAGGAACAGCAGAAACAGCAAAATGTAATAGGCACGACGCCGGATCTCGAATGACAGATACGTCACCAAGTTCACAAATGCCGCCGACGTGAATAGAAGATTGTATATCAAGGCCAATCTCGTACGATGTTCAGTTAGCAATAGCCGTTGCGCAGGTTACTGCCAACCGCCCTTCCACGTTCCACGACTTTTCGGCGTCGCGGACCTGTTACAGACATCGGATACCATTAGAATTTAGGCCCCGATCTCATTCTTCTATCTGCGCCGCCATCCGCGAATTGACGCCATATATCCAATGACCTATTTAACATTTACGAGCGCAACAAGAATTTCAGGTACAGATGACAAATGTAGGATTGCCATCGGATCAAGCTGTCTTGCGCGCCTTTGCCCGCCGGATGATGCAAGCGGCATAGTCAGATGGCCGCTCTCCCCTTCAATCTGTCGAGCCGCGGAGGACTTGCCCGGCAGCTCGTGAGCGCCACTCTCGGGGGCGCTATCGTCCGGATCGCCGGCATGGCACTCACTTTCCTTGTCGGCGTGCAGCTCGCGCGCCATCTCGGACCAGAAGGCTATGGCATTTATGGAACCGTCATGGCCGTTGTTCTCATCATGCTGGTACCCGCCCAGATGGGCCTGCATGCGCTTGCCATTCGTGACATTTCCGTGGCCATGGCTACACGTGATTTCGGCGCCGCAAAAGGGGCGATCATGTGGTTCAGCGTCGCCATTGCGGTTGCCAGCCTTCTGGTCGGAGGGATCGGGGCGGGAATCACCTTGCTGTTCGGCAGCCCGGATAAACTAAATACTCACGCCTATCTCTGGGGCTGTATCACTGTGCCACTGATGGCTGTCAGCACGCTCGGCGTTTCGATCCTGCGCGGTTTCAATCGCGTCCTGACTGCGCAGCTCTATGACGCGCTTCTTCGGCCCTCACTCCTGGCCGTGGCCATTTTCACCGCAACGCTCGCATTCAGCTCTTTCGACGCCTCGACCGCGGTAGCGTTACAGGCAGCGACAAGCGCCGGAGCACTGTTCATCACGGTGCTGAAGGTCGTCTCACTGCTGACATCGGAAATCACGCAGGCCACATCCAAGGCACGTCCGGACGAATGGCGGCGCAGCGCCATGTCGATCACCGGCACCGAAATCGTCCGGACTGTTGACGGGCAATATGCGGTTTTTCTCGTCGGAATGCTGGCCTCGCTGCACGACGCTGGCATTTTCCGCGTCGCCCTCGCCACCGCCGGCTTTATCGGACTGCCCTTGACGCTGATCAACCTCGTGGTAATGCCTTATATTGCGCAGTTCCATGCTACCGATGACGTCAAACGGCTTAAGATGATCGTGAGCGGTGCGGCAATCTTCACTTTTGGTAGCACTCTTCTGATCGCGCTCGCCTCCGCTGCATTCGGCGAGGTCATGCTCGCGAAGGTTTTCGGCACCGCATACAGGGACGGTTGGTCCATACTCATGCTGTTATCCTTGGGTTTTGCCGTCAACGGGTTCTTCGGCTCGCTCGGGGGGCTTCTGAACATGACTGGTCATGAAAGGGTCGTGACGAGTGCCTTTGCGCTCGGCTTCATGTTCAATCTCATCATGTCGATCACGCTGTTCTCTCTGCTTGGTGTAGACGCGGTCGGTGTCGCGTTCATCGGTTCGGAACTGCTGAAAGGAATATTCATGCAGCGCGTCGCTCGCCGAAAGCTCAAGATCGATTCGACTGCAATTTCAGGTATAGTAAACATTTGGCGCCACCTTCGTTCATCCGCGGTTGCGCCTCGTTCGGGGCTCCATACAAATGAGTAATTCCGAGATCAGACACACGTTAAAGCGCTCCCTGCCGTCCTGGGTCATTGAGCCAGCCCGAGGCCTGAAGACTTATTTGAGGCGGTTAGCCTCGTGGATTTCAATCATACGGAATGTGAGAGGGCGCACCGCAGCCGATAGCGCAACGCTTCGGCGTTCGATGGTTCGGGCACCAGTCGATATGTTTGGGGAGTTCGATCGTTGGCGAGAGCCTACGCTTGATAGAGACGCTGAGGTGGTGTCCCGAGGGCTTGGCGTGTTCAAGGTCCGACGCCGCTCCGACGATCTAGCACACGTCAATCCAGACAATCATCACCAAATGCTGGTTACCATTTCCAGCCTAGTAAAACCAGGCAATACAGCCGTGGATGCGGGTGCGAATATCGGCGTGATTACCACATTCATGTCGAAACTTGTTGGTGAACAAGGCTGCGTCATCGCTATCGAGATGATGCCCGATACTGCCAGCATGCTGCGAAGCACGATTGCACTCAATGATTTGCGCAATGTCCACGTCGTGGAAAGGGCGCTTTCGGATCGTGCAGACGAAACGGTGGTCGCAACCGTTGTGCCGGGGCTGCACGGCCAAGCGAGCATTGTTTCCGCGCGTACGGGACGTCAGACGACGGAAGCGGCGGTTCAGACAACCACCTTGGATGCTGTTCTCGCCGACATCGAAGAAATCGGTATTATAAAGCTCGACCTGGAGGGCGCTGAACTCGCAGCATTGAAGGGGGCCAAGGATGCTCTCAAGCGTGTGCGGGCTATTGTGTTCGAGAGCTGGGCACCCAACGGAGGTGAAGTCCGTGATTTTCTTCGCAGCGCCGGCTATCAAGTGCAGCAGATTGACGGGCGCAATTTCCTGGCGGTGCGCGAAGACTGACCGTATCGGATCGCACAAAACCGGATTGATCGTCCCCGATCAAGTTTAGCATCTGCGATGCGGCGTATATCTATTTTGCGTGGGGGCGGTGATTCGCGATACCCATAAGGATATGATTGTATTGCTATTCGAGGTGCTATGTCGCAACTCTTTGGTTCTGCCCGCTCCCCTATCGTTTGGGTCGTGCAGAAGTGCTTCAATTCGAACTTGCCCGGTAATTTCTTAAGCTCGGTTGCAGGATCGACCTGGTGCTGCCGATGAGAAAGGGACTGGAAGACGGTAGTGCCCGAGGGCGTGCGAACAATCGTCTTTGACGCGCCGCGTCTTCGCAGCGTGTTACGCCCGCTTGCTGGATATTTGCTTCGCTAACGCCCAGATATGCTCATGATTGCCATGTGGCCCGCTCACGGCGACCAGCATTGCTGCGCACAAATTGTGTGGCTCCCGAGCACGACCGATTGTTTCCGACCATGGTTTGTTTTGCTGTCTCTTCAATACGGGATTGGGGACTTGCCGTAAATTCGGCATTGCGCGTCAGCTTGGCGATCGCTTACCGGCTGGCGCACAAACGAATCTGTGTTTCATTAGGAGCTGCTGACGATACCGCTAAGCTCTTGGGCATCTCCAGCGACCCCTTCACAGTCACTTACAATCCACTCTCAGTTTCAGCTATCGATAGCCCCAACGATGCCGATGTTGTAGAAGCCGATTGGAACGGCTGCAGGGGTCCACGAATTCTTACGGTGGGCCGTTTGAAGAAAGTGAATAATCACAAATTGCTCGTGCAGGCGTTCAAACGCGTGCAAGCCATTCGCAGAGACGAGCGGCGGATGATACCCGGCACAGGACCGCTCTTCGAGGAAATCCAAGAGTACATTCTCAGTCTTGGACTTGATGGGTTCGTATTCATGCCGGGACACTCCACAAATCACTCACCATACTACCGGCTGGCTATTTGTTCTTCGGGAACGTCCTCATCGAAGCGCTCGCACATGGCTTGCCAGTCGTCTCCACGGATTGCCCCCGCAGGCCCTGCCGAAATCCTTCGAGAGAGCCATGTCCGTGGATCTTCCAAGGCTGCCTTGTCCGAAGCTTCGCGCTATGAGTACAGCAGACGTCAGATACATCAGACCCTATTTTATTGGTTTATGTAGGGCTATTAGCTGTTAGAAAGGTATGGAAATGATCTCTGCTGGACTTGGTGTGTTCAAAGTTTGTCACATTGATGAGCTTCTGCATAATTATCCTGGGATAATCGAGAGCGTTTGAGTGTCGCCGAAATACGGATAGGTTTCATCCGAATGCAGCAGCCGTTGATCACTCTACTTCTACCGTCTCTCGTCGCAATCGGAGGAGCGGAAGTCGTTCAGCTAGAACTTGCTCGGCAGTTTCTGAAACTTGGCTATCGGGTCGATATCGTGCTTGCCGACGGAGGAGGAGATTGGAACGCCTCTATTCCAGCTGGCGCGCGAACGATCGAGTTGGGAGTGCCGCGCCTTCGCAGCGCCCTGCTTCCTCTCATCGCATATGTGCGTCGGGAAAGCCCTAACGGTGTTATAGCGGCGATGTGGCCGCTGACTTTCATTGCACCGCTCGCCGTCAAGTTGTCCTGTCGTCGCAGCTCAGTCCTGATTGTCGAGCACAACACGCTATCTCGGCAATATGCTCCTTGGAGTTTGGCACACCGTATAGCTTTGCGCTCCACACTGGCATTAGCACTGAGGATGGCTGATGCGCGAGGAGGAGTATCCCGCGGGGTGGCTGATGATACCGCCTCCCTTGCGGGAATTTCACCAGATAAAGTTGGAACGCTTTACAATCCGGTGAGGATACGTCCTGCACCGGCGCAGGACGAGCTTGATCGGGCAGAGGGCTTTTGGCCGCATCCAAGGGGAACGAGAATACTTACCGTAGGCAGCATGAAGAATCAGAAGAACCACGCCATGCTGTTGCAGGCCTTCCATCACATGAATGATCCAGATATCTGTCTCATGCTACTTGGCCAGGGCAAGCTCGAACCCGAATTGAGACGAATGAGAGAAGATCTCGGTTTGACCGACCGTCTAGTTTTCGCTGGCTTTCAAAATGATCCAACACCATTCTACATGACGGCTGATCTATTTGTTTTATCCTCCAACTATGAAGGATTCGGCAATGTCATTGTCGAAGCCCTTGCGTGCGGTCTCCCCGTGGTTTCGACCGATTGCCCCTTTGGCCCCGCCGAGATTCTGGATAACGGACGCTACGGTCATCTGACGCCCGTCGGCGATATGAAGGCCTTGGCCCAGGCGATGCAGGAGGCTCTGTGCGTACCGGTGGACCACCAAGTTCAGAAGCAACGCGCCGCTAGTTTTTCCCCTGAATGTGCGGCCAAAGCCTATCTAGATTTGTTGTTTCCAGCAAAAGGACAGTTCTAGAATGAAAGAGAAGATTGCTACCGCCCTTTGGTTTGCACAGCGGCCAAACTTTTGGGAGCACGGTTTTGCTCTGGCAAAAAGAAAATTCCTTTCGGACTACGATACGCCTGAACTGAGCGCGCGCGCGAATGCATGGGCGGCCGATAGGGTGGTGCCCGTGGAGACCGCGCTGAAGGCGATCGGGATTGATGGCCAGCCGCCAACATTGAATCCGGCCGTCCTACAGGCCGCAAAGGAGCACGCAAATAAAGCGATCAAGATGGGCGGCCCGGGCGATCTTGATTTGCTTTATGCTGCGGTTTATTTGACCAACGCTGCCAGCGTGGTTGAGACGGGCGTCGCCTATGGTTGGTCGTCACTCGCGATACTCGCTGCCATGGCCGATTCCGGATGCGCGCATACCAAGCAGCTCATCAGCGTTGATATGCCGTATCCGAAAATGGGGAACGAAGCTTTTGTTGGCATAGTTGTTCCGGATAATTTGCGGAGAAACTGGGTTCTCATTCGGGAACCTGACCGACGAGGGCTCGAGAAGGCTCTGGCTTGCTTGAAGGCCCCATTAGACTTTTGCCACTACGATTCCGACAAGAGCTGGCGGGGGCGGAAATACGCTTATCCTTTGCTCTGGGGCGCTTTGAAATCGGGAGGAATTTTCATATCCGACGACATCCAAGACAATATGGCATTTGCGGAATTCGTAGAAGAAGAGAAAGTGCCTTTCGCGGTGACCGGATATGAAGGCAAATTCATTGGCATTTGCCGTAAGCCGTAATTCTATCTGCGCTCAAGCCCCGCTCGCAAGCCTGCTGGAGCGACCGACAGGGATTGAGATCACGGCCTGTCGTACGAGGGCGTTTTCGCGTGACGAAAACGTGCCGACACAGAAAACTTGAGCTTCAGACTTGAAGCTCCAGTAGGTTGCCGAAAACTCCGGCCATGTCATTGCGGACGCACCGCAAAGCGCAGTCGGAACTCCAAGGATATACGCGGGACCTTTGCGCGACGATATGCGCAATAAAGATGCATATGCAGCCACAATTTAGCTACTGGCCCGACGCTGCCCTCGTCACATTGATACTCGCAACGACGAAATGCTCCGATGGATGATATGCCTTCGGCGTGCATGAGAACGATTGCGCCGCGAACTGTGGAAAATTCCCAGCGGACGAGCCGCGAATAGGCGAAATAAAAATCCGATATATTTGTATCTTTAAATCTTTATACCCATCGCGCACCAATAAGGTTCGCCCTCAGAAAAAACGATATTCTGCAAGCCCGCCGCTTTGAGCATTCTCTCAATTTCATTTCTTGTAAATCTCTGCTCAAGCCGCGTGCCGAACCGGTCGAGCGCATCCGTCCGCATCGTGTAAAACGACTTGTCGCGATAGTGCGAGAGCGGCAGACTAGAGGGATCCAGTCCCATGAACTGCACGAGCCAGCTCAGGCGCGCGAGAGGAAAATAAACGACAAGAGCGATAACCTGGCTGACGGCATAGCGTAGTGCATGGGGCAGTCGGGAGATCGCGTATCTAAAGATATCGGTAGCTTTCCAGAGAGCGCGAAACCAAGCCGGCCTGTTATCGAATCTGTAGTAGAGATAAATCAGAAACGGAGCCCCGACCTTCAATTTGCGCACGCACGCATTTATCCCCTCTTGCGTATCGGGAATGTGGTGCAAGACACCCAAGGAATAACCGAAATCCTGGGAATTGTCCGGCAGGAAGTCTTCATGTACGCCGGCATTGATGAACGTCACATTCGGAAATCGAGAGAGATTTTTACGGGCGACATCCAACGCGTCTGGGCTTGGATCCACGGCGCTCAAGCGACCTACCATCGGGGCAACCAATGTCGCCCAGCGCCCGCTTCCACACCCCATATCGAAACCCTGCGCGCTTTCCGGCAGAATTGTCCAAGGAAAGATCGAAAAATATCCATTGAACAAATTCTTCAACTCGTCTGCTGTCAGACTAGACTGATCAAAGCGTGACCACTCGTCACCAAAGCCAGCCACTACGCGATCATCAGAGTTTTTTTCCATAAGACACAAACTAATGAAGAAAAGACAGAATTTGATTCAATCGTCTAATGTTAAACCCTAATCCAGTCAATGGAAAAGCGGGCTGAAGCACCACCGGGAATAGAGCTCTTGCTATAATATATCCTGCCTTCATCTTTGTTTCACTTTCATGTCACTCGCTGGGTCTCGCGATCACCGACGCCGAAGCGTCATCGCGCAACGCCCGAACAATCAAATCCCACATATCCGAACCAAGATGATCAACGCGACTACTTATTGGCGGCCAATTCCGACGCACACTTTCCACTTTGTCCTAATGGACCAAAATGACATTTCTTCCTTCGAAGCTTTTTGCGGCAGACAAATCCACATCCGATAGAGTACGAAAAAAGCGTACGGCCTGGCTCCGCAAATAACTCTTCAAGACGATAATCCTTTGGAAAGCGAAGATTGATGCTCCGACTTTCCAGAGTATGCTAAAAATAATATGATAAATCTATATCATTACTGCCCTGATAGAACTCAGCCGTCCAAAGTTGTGCTCTTGTCAACTTGCTTATCGGCTCGTGGTAAGACCATAGGCACCCGGCGTTCATATTCGCGATAATCCGGAAACGATATCCTCAATATTGCTTCCTCGAAATGCATCCGAGGGAATTGCGCAACGGCAGAGAAGAGCCAGGCAATCGACGCCCAAGGTTGTTTGAACTGCATCATCAACCCAAAAAGCGTGATTATTTCAGACAAATACAATGGGTGACGAACAAAACGATAGGGGCCCGTTGTTACCAGCGCACGAGCCTGCGGCAAGATGCTGAACGAGCGCCCGAGCCACAAAATGCATATTATCGACGCCACCGTGCCGAGAAAAGTCAGCAGTGTCGACAAGAGCATCAGGCTGGAAGAGATGTCGGCGCGGGAAAGGACGACGATGGACATGGGCGCGAAGCCGCCGACGAAGCCCGCGATGATCGCACGCCAATCGTTCTGGCGGACAAGCGGCACGTGCCTAACCAAGAAAATGAAGATCAGAAGGGTCGCGAAGATCGCGGTGGTGAGCTTCGTGCCGTAATCGAAGGGCGCATGCCGCCAGTCAGACACAGCCGTGAGTTCGGCGATGCATGCATAGGCCACTACGCCAAACCACGCGATGAGCGGGAAAGCCGCCGTGATATCCCAGAGTTTGGCTTTCCAGAGCGCGCGCACGGCTTTATCCGTAGATCGCCGCACCCGACAAGTAAAGTGTCGGCGAACGACGAAGCCCACGACCGGACGATTGAACCGCATCCGCAAATCATTTAAGGCTGCCAGAATGCGTGATGTGGACTGGTGCAAGCTTCCCGCGCGGATCGGCGAGCCCCAAGATTAGCGGCGTTGCACGGCAGAGGATTGATAATGGATCTTGGTCCGGAGCTGCGCTGGTCTGTCGCAGCAATCCTGCTCGCGTTGGCCGCCGCGGTTTCCTATCTCGGCATGCGCCGCCCCATTCTGTTCATATTGGCGTTGCTGCTAACGCCCCTGCCGGCATTCCTCTTCATTCGCCTGACGAGCACGATCTACGACGACACGCCCCCCGAGGATCTGCTCCTGGGCATCGTGTTTTCAGCACTCGCTTGCTATCTGTCGACATGGCTCGGCGTGTTGACAGCCTATGTGGCCGTCATCGTTAGGAAATCCGATCAGACCGGGACCCGGGGCTGATATCGTTCCTTCGGCGCCTGGCCCGTGCAGCCACGCGGATCGAAAGGCACGACGACGCAGGCTGAGCAGCTGCGCATCGGCGACCTTACATGTGAATCCATCCTCTAAATCCATCCTCAAGCGGCTCACACCCAAGTATGCCTTCCGCCCGTTTTCTTTTTAATGATATTGACATTTAATGCTAATAGCCAGTTTGCAACTTCAATACCGTCAGGCATCCTAGCCAGGGATAGTTTATGCGCATATTGATCACCGGAGGTGCGGGATTCATCGGTTCGGCCGTCAGCCGCCGTTTCATCGCGGAGGGACAAGACGATATCCTCGTGTTCGACAAGCTCACCTACGCCGGCAACCTAGCTTCTCTCGCGCCCGTCGTGAACGACCATCGATACCAGTTCCGGCGCGGCGACATTTGCGACGCAGTGGCCGTGCGAAGTGCCTTCGCCGAATTCCAGCCGGACGTAGTCATGCATCTGGCGGCTGAAAGCCATGTCGACCGATCAATCGACGGCCCCGGCGCCTTCATCCAGACCAATGTCGTCGGCACTTTCGTCATGCTCGAGGCGGCGCTCGACTACTGGCGATCGCTGGACAAGCAGGCCGCCAGCCGATTCCGCTTCATGCATATTTCAACTGACGAGGTCTTCGGTACGTTGGGCGAGACCGGCTTGTTCTGCGAAGATACGCCTTACGCGCCGAATTCACCCTATTCCGCCTCGAAGGCCGGTTCTGACCATCTCGTCCGCGCCTGGCGCGAGACCTTTGGCCTGCCCACTATCGTCACCAATTGCTCAAACAATTACGGTCCCTACCACTTCCCAGAAAAGCTGATCCCGCTGATCATCCTCAACGCCATCGGAAGCAAACCTCTCCCGGTCTACGGCCGTGGCGAGAATGTCCGTGACTGGCTCTTTGTCGACGACCATGCGGCTGCCCTGATGCTCGTCGCGCGCTCGGGGACCGTCGGCAGATCCTACAACGTGGGCGGACGCAACGAAAAAAAGAACATCGAAGTCGTCGAGACAATTTGTGACATTCTCGACGAACTGCGCCCGCGCCCGGCAGGCGCGCATCGCCAGCTCATCACCTTTGTCGTTGATCGCCCCGGCCATGACCTGCGCTATGCGATCGACTGCTCGAGAATCGAGGATGAACTCGGCTGGCGACCGCAGGAGACCTTCGAGACCGGCCTGCGCAAGACGGTGCAATGGTATCTCGACAACGAGGGCTGGTGGCGCGCGATCCACGACGGCAAGTACCGCGGCGAACGCATCGGCACCCTTAGAGAACACGCTCATACACAGGATTGACATGCAGTTCGAGAATACTGCCATCCCCGACGTGAAGATCGTTACGCCGAAAAAGCACGGCGACGCACGCGGCTTCTTTTCAGAGGTCTACAAGCTGTCCGACTGGCAGGCGGAAGACCTCAACCTGACGTTCATTCAGGACAACCATTCCTACTCCGCGCCGGCTGGCACGCTGCGCGGGCTGCATTTCCAGATCCAGCCGGTCGCACAGGACAAGCTCGTGCGGGTGCTGCGCGGCCGTATTCTCGATGTCGCCGTCGATATCCGGCGCTCGTCGCCGACGTTCGGCAGGCATGTCGCGGTGGAGCTCTCCGCGGCCAACTGGCGCCAGTTACTTGTGCCGGTCGGCTTCGCGCATGGCTTTGTGACGCTCGATCCGGATACGGAAGTCTTTTACAAGGTGACCGGCCTCTATTCGCCGACGCATGATCGCGGGCTTGCCTGGGACGATCCGGACCTCGGCATCGACTGGCAGTTGCCGACCGCTGTGCCGCTGCTGTCGGAGCGCGACCGGCGCTGGCCTCGCCTGCGCGATCTGACCGATATGTTTGCGTGATCCCATGCGCATCGCCGTCACAGGGCTTACCGGCCAGGTCGTCTCCTCCATGATCGAGCGCGCGCCGCCAGGTGTCGAACTCATGGCGCTCGGCCGGCCGCAGTTCGATCTTTCCCGGCGCGATGTCGTCCTGGCGACGATGCGGTCGTCACGATGCGATGTCATCGTCAACGCAGCCGCTTATACTGCGGTCGACAAAGCCGAGAGCGAGCCGGAACTAGCGATGCGCGTCAACGGCGACGGCGCGGGCTATGTGGCGGAGATCGCAGCCGAGCTGCGCATTCCGCTGCTGCACCTTTCTACCGACTATGTTTTCGATGGCAATCTTGACCGCCCGTACCGTGAGGAAGATCCAACGGGGCCAACCAGCGCCTACGGCCGGTCCAAGCTTGCTGGAGAGCGGAATATCGCTGCAATCCATGCCAATCACGCTATTTTGCGGACCGCGTGGGTCTACAGCCCGTTCGGAGCCAATTTCGTAAAAACGATGCTCCGCCTTGGCGAGACCCGGCCAGAGCTTGGTGTCGTCGCCGACCAATACGGTAACCCCACCTATGCCCTGGACATCGCCGATGCGCTGTTCGCGATCGCACGCCGCTTACATGAAGATACCTCGCCTGCCCAGCGCGGCACGTTCCATCTGGCCGGCACGGGTGAAACAAATTGGGCGGATTTCGCCGCGCACATCTTCGATCAGGCCGAAATGCACGGCCGCAGCCCGGTTGTCGCGCGACGCATCACAACTGCGGACTATCCGACCGCAGCAAAGCGCCCGGCCAATTCGCGCCTCGACACTTCGAAGCTCAAAGCCGCCTTCGGTATCCAATTGCCGGATTGGCACCTCTCGACCAACACTTGCGTGGCGCGCCTGCTCGCGTCGCCCACTCACTGAAAGGCAATGCAATGCGCGGCATCATTCTGGCCGGCGGCTCGGGTTCGCGGCTACATCCGATGACACTCGCCACTTCCAAGCAATTGTTGCCTGTCTACGACAAACCGATGATCTATTATCCGCTCAGCGTTCTCATGTTGGCGGGCATTCGCGAGGTCCTCATCATCACGACGCCGGAAGATGCGCCCGCCTTCAAGCGCCTCCTCGGCAACGGCGGACAATGGGGGCTCAAGCTGTCCTATGCTGAGCAACCGCGTCCTGAAGGACTGGCCCAAGCCTATGTCATCGGCGCCGAATTCGTGGAAGGCCGCGCGTCGGCGCTGGCTTTGGGCGACAATATCTTTTACGGGCACGGCCTGACAGAAATCCTCAAGAGCGCCGCCGCGCGCACGGAAGGCGCAAGCGTCTTCGCCTATTACGTCAGTGATCCTGAACGCTATGGCGTCGTGTCGTTCGATTCCACAGGCAAGGCGACGGAAATCGAAGAAAAGCCGCAGCAACCACAATCGAACTGGGCTGTTACGGGCCTCTACTTCTACGACAGCCGCGCCGCGCAATTTGCAGCCGGACTCAAACCATCGGCACGCGGAGAGCTCGAAATCACCGACCTCAACCGCATCTATCTCGAACGGGGCGAACTGAACGTCGAGCGCCTCGGACGCGGCTTCGCCTGGCTCGATACGGGCACGCCGGCCTCACTGGTGGAAGCATCCGAATATGTGCGTGTCGTCGAACAGCGCCAGGGGCAGCGCATCGCGTGCCTTGAGGAGATCGCTTTCGCAAATGACTGGATTGACGAAAAGGGCCTGGCAGAAGCGGCAATGAAGCTGGCCAAGAGCAGCTATGGCGATTATCTGCGCAAGCTGCTGACAAGAACGTGATTGTAAAGGCGTAGAGCGAAGCGCTTGTGCGGGGATGATGCCTACCCATGCCCCGGGGTTGAATTATGTAGCGTAATGGGCGAGAAAGGCCCGCAACTGCACGAGTGAGGGCCGATGCTTAAAGCGGGTTCTGAGCAATCTTCAGAGAGTTTCGATGTCTTGACAGCAGCGAACTTCAGCAACGAGCCGGCACGTTTCGACAAGTCACGTCTGCCGGAGTCCGACGGCTCGAGCGTCTGCGCTTTGCAGAACTCCGTTCGAGCAACCTTTCACGCGCGACGAGATCACTGAGATGATGCGGGCGGCGGGCCTCATCGATATCGATCTTTTCAATAGCGATCCCGCCCGGTACGCCGTCGGACGCAGGGCTACATAAATATGCGGACAAAGTCTCCACACCGCCGCATGCTCGTGATCTGCCCATTTCCGCAAGGCGTCGCGGCAGGGCAACGGCTCAAATACGAGCAATATTTTGATGACTGGCGTGCGGCAGGTTACGACATTGATGTGTCCTCGTACATGGACATGCCGATGTGGAAGATCGTCTACGCACCCGGCAGTTACTTCGGGAAGGTGCTTGGCGTCCTGCGCGGCCACATGCGCCGTCTGCGCGACCTCTTCTACGTTGCGCAATATGATGTCGTCTATGTCTTCATGTGGGTAACCCCGTTCGGCACGACGCTCATGGAGCGACTCGTGCGCCGTCTCGCGCGCCGTCTCATCGTCGATGTCGAGGACAATGTGCTTGTTGAGCAGTCGATGCCGGCTTTGGCACATCCCAACAGAATTGTGCAATATCTCAAGGGTAGCGGGAAAGCACGCTATCTGATCAGCGTGGCGGACCACGTCATCACAAGCTCGCCGTTTCTCAACGACTTTTGCCTCGAGATCAACACTGCAAAAGCCTGCATCTACATTTCCTCATCGATCGATACGGATCGCTTCGTCCCCGTCGAAAAGCCCTTCGATCATACGCCCGTCGTCGTCGGCTGGACGGGCACTTTCTCAAGCAAGATCTATCTCGACATTCTCAAGCCTGTTCTTCAGGAACTAGCCAAGCGCTTAGCCTATCGGCTTGTCGTCATCGGCAATTTCGAATACGAATTGCCAGGCGTGGATTTGAAGGTCATTCAATGGACGAAGGAACGGGAAGTCGAGGACCTACAATCCTTTGACATCGGGATCTATCCCCTACCAATTGACGATTGGGTATTGGGAAAAAGCGGCCTCAAGGCGATCCAGTACATGGCTTTCGGCCTGCCAACGGTCGCCACCGCCGTCGGGACGACGCCGATGATCATCCGCGACGGCGAAAACGGCTTTCTGGTGCGCGAGCCGGAAGAATGGCTCGCGCCGCTGGAAAAATTGATTCGCGATTCTGCATTGCGTAAGCACCTCGGCGCTCAGGCACGCAAGGACGCGCTCGACAATTATTCAACGCACGTGATCGCGGCGCTGTATCGCCGCGTCCTCGATCAAGTCTGGAGCAGCAAGCCATGACACAGAAGAAGCGTATTTATCTTGCAGGCTCCGGCGGCATGCTCGGCGAAGCCTTCCATCGCGTGATGAAGGACAAGGCCGACCTGAGATGCACGGACATCGATGTCAACGCGCCATGGTTGTCCCATCTCGATTTCCGCGACTACGACGCCTATCGGAAAGATGTGCTCGAGTTCAAGCCGGACCGTCTCTATCACCTCGGCGCCTTCACCGATCTCGAATTCTGCGAGTTACACCCCGAGGAGACCTATGCCACCAATACGCTTTCGGTCGAGAACGCGGTCCACATCGCCAACGAATTGAACATTCCCCTACTCTATATCGGCACCGCCGGCATTTTTGATGGCGGTCAACAGACATATGACGATTGGGATGCACCTGGCCCGCTTGGCCATTACGCGCGCAGCAAATATCTCGGCGAGCGCTTTGTAGCGGAAAACTGCCGGCAGCATCTCGTATGCCGTGCTGGCTGGATGATGGGCGGCGGCCCGACCAAAGACAAGAAGTTCGTCCAGAAGCTTATGAAGCAGATCAAGGGCGGCGCCGGGGAGCTGTTTATCGTAGACGACAAACTGGGCACGCCGACTTACACGGTCGATTTCGCACGGAACGTCGACGCTCTGATCCAGACGGGCTACTGGGGCATTTACAATATGGTGTGTGAAGGGCTCACCGGCCGTCTCGAAGTCGCGCAGAAGCTGGTCGAATTGCTTGGCAAGACGGAGGAGATCAAGGTGACGCCCGTCTCGTCCGAACATTTCGCCAAGGAATATTTCGCCAAGCGCCCACCCTCCGAACAACTCGTCGCGCGCAAGTTGCGCCTGCGCAAGCTCTACCTGATGCGCGAGTGGGACGTGTGCCTGGCCGAATATTTGCGGGACTATTATCAGGACTACCTGTGATCATTTTTGTCAGGATTATCTGTAATTCGCGCTGAGCGATTGTGATATGTGCGGCATCGCCGGTTTCTGGACAGAGGCTGACTGGAGCGGCGATGCCGAACGCATCGCGCTTGCCATGGGTGCAGCTATCGCGCATCGCGGACCCGACGCCGAGGGCCTTTGGAGCGATTCGGAGGTTGGGCTCGCGCTCTGTCACCGACGGCTCTCGATCCTCGATCTTTCGCAGGCCGGGGCGCAGCCAATGAGTTCGGCCTCCGGCCGTTACGTCCTTGTCTACAACGGAGAGATCTACAACCACCTGGACCTACGCCGCGGCCTCGAAGCCGCCGGCCCGATCGCATGGCGCGGCCATTCCGATACGGAGACACTGCTGGCGCTGATCGAACGCTTCGGCGTTCAAGACGCGCTGACGCGCGCCGTCGGCATGTTCGCACTGGCGCTTTGGGACCGCAAGGAGCGCGAACTCACCCTGGCGCGCGACCGCATCGGCGAGAAACCACTCTACTATGCCTACGTCGGCACCGCCCTGATCTTCGCCTCCGAACTCAAGGCGCTGCGCTCCTTCCCCGGATTCGACACGACGATCGACCCCGAGGCCGTTGCCGCCTTTTTTCAGCGCGCCTATGTGCCCGCTCCGCTGTGCATCTACAGGAGCGCCCGCAAGCTCGAGCCCGGCTGCCTTGCGACGTTCCACTCGCCAGAAAGGGCCCAGGCGCCGACCAGCGTCGCCTATTGGTCGCTGGCGGACGCGATCGCCGCCGGCTGCAACGCACGCAGCGCCGCGGCAGGGCCCGGTCCCGATCTCGACGCGACCGAAGCACTGCTCACGGACGTAGTCGCGTCCCAGACGCTCAGCGACGTCCCGCTTGGCGCCTTCCTATCCGGCGGCATCGATTCCTCGCTGATCACCGCATTGATGCAGAAGCACGCGACGCAGCCCGTCCGCACCTTCTCGATCGGCTTCAGCGATGCGCGCTTCAACGAGGCCCCGTTCGCCGCCGCCGTCGCGCAGCACCTGAAGACGCAGCACACCGAACTGACCGTCACGGAGAAGGACACACTCGATCTGATTCCGTCGCTGCCCGCAATCTACGACGAGCCTTTCGCAGATTCATCTCAATTGCCGACCGTGCTGCTGGCGCGCATGGCACGCCAACACGTGACGGTCGCACTTTCGGGCGACGGCGGCGACGAAATGTTCGGCGGGTACAATCGCTACCTGTACGCACCAGCCCTGCATCGCCGTCTGTCAGCCGCGCCGCGGCCGGTACGCGCCGCAGTCGCCGCGATCCTACGCACTATGGGGCAGGTGGACGGTTTCGGGGCCAACACGCTGCGCAACATCGCGGGCCGTCTCGGCCTGCCGATCACGCTCGTCGACCGGCTGTCGCATCTGTCGTCGGTCATCGGCGGAGCCGACAGTGTCGCAGACATTTTCGAATATACCGCCAGCGTCTGGTTGCCCGATGAAAATCCGGCGTTTGGACGCTGGCGCCCCGACCGATCGACCTGGAACGGCCTACCGGCCGATCTCACAGCGGCCGAGAAGATGATGGCCGTCGACGCGCTCACCTATTTGCCCGATGACATCATGGTAAAGGTCGACCGAGCGACAATGTCCGCCTCGCTGGAAAGCCGTGCCCCCTTCCTTGATCAACGCGTGGTCGAGCACGCCTGGCGGCTGCCGCTCGCGACGAAGACTGCGGGCCGGACCGGCAAGGCCGTGTTGCGGCAGATTCTGGCGCGCCACGTCCCGATGCACCTGTTCGAACGCCCGAAACAAGGCTTCGCCATTCCGATCGACCGCTGGCTGCGCGGTGAATTGCGCGACTGGGCGGAATCCTTGCTAAGCCCCGCCGTCCTTGCCGATTCAGGATTCGCCCGGCCAGAGGATCTGCAGCGTGTCTGGAATGCACATCTTACTGGGCGAGGCAATCACGGCAGCAAGCTCTGGGCCGCATTGATGCTACAGGCCTGGGCCAGCGGGCATCGATGAAGAAAATGAAATTCCAGCCACGATAGAATTTTCGCGGGTTGGCGCGATTCGTCTCGCTATCGCCAAGCAATTCGTGGCACGGATTTCTCTGCTAGCATCTGCTGATACGATTTTCACCAGCTTGAAGTTCATCCCTTCAAAGGAAGACCAATGATACCATCAAAGCGGATAAACGACATGCTAAGCAACACTGTGGTAAGAACGCAAAACTGACGTACATCCTGCCAGAGCAAAGGATTGCTTCAGCGTATTGTCAGCTTCGGTAAAGAAGATGCTTCGCTTGCCAAGCGCAGATGGTATCGCATCAAAATGCTTCATTTTCGCGCGCGAAAAGACCAAGGCCAAGAAGAAAATTCTATCCGGTTTCACTTAGTTCGACGTGCTCAAAGAAAGTCCCACACATCGGAAATTGGCCGCAATTAGATAACTTTAGTGCCACGATGTTATTGATAGCCAGGGAAACCGAAATCCCAACTTCGGCATGCTTGAAGATTTCAAAGCTGCTCGGTTTTTCTGTCCGCTAACTAGATTAGAATTCACGACACCCGTATCTATTCTGCGGCGATTTTTCTGCCTCTGTCATCAATCGCGGCACAAATCGAATCGACCACGGATTCGACCAGATCGAGGTCGTCACCCTCGCCCATGACGCGAATCACGGGCTCGGTGCCGGACGGGCGGATTAGCAACCTGCCCTTCTTTCCGAGTTTCTGTTCGCCATCGGCAATGGCGAGCATGACATGCTCTTGCTCCATCGAATCACGCATGCTGGTGCGCACATTCTTGAGTACCTGCGGAAGTGGCTCGAACAGATGGCAAACTTCGCTGACCGGCCGCTGGCGGCGCTGCACCACAGACAGCACCTGCAAGGCTGAGACAAGTCCGTCTCCGGTAGTCGAATAATCCGACAGGATGATGTGGCCGGACTGCTCACCGCCGACGTTGAATCCATGCTCGCGCATATGCTCGAGCACATAGCGATCACCGACAGCGGTGCGCGCCAGCGACAGCCCAATGGAATCCAGGAAACGCTCCAGCGCCAGATTGGACATTACGGTCGTGACGATACCAGGCCTGCTCAACCGGCAGTCTTCCTTCCAGCTCTTCGCGACCACGGCCATCACCTGATCACCGTTTACCCGATGGCCCTGTTCATCGATGATGAGCACACGATCCGCGTCACCATCGAGCGCGATGCCGATATCGGCGCGCACTTCCCGCACCTTGCGCACCAGAGCCTCTGGAGAGGTCGAGCCGACTTCTCTGTTGATGTTCGTGCCATCGGGTTCGACGCCGATCGGAATGACTTCGACGCCAAGCTCCCATAGCGCTTCCGGCGCAACCCGATACGCTGCCCCGTGGGCGCAATCGAGCACGATCCGCATGCCATCGAGCGACACCGAGCGCGGCAACGTCCGTTTTGCCGCCTCGATATAGCGGGCGCGCACGTCATCGACACGTCTGGCTCGACCGAGATATTCCGATTTAGCGAGCTTCGCCGCCATGTCGCTGTCAACCAACGCCTCAATACTGCGTTCGACCTCGTTCGAGAGTTTGAATCCATCCGGCCCAAAGATCTTGATGTCGTTGTCTTCATAGGCATTCTGCGAGGCGGAGATCATCACGCCGATATCGGCGCGCATGGAGCGCGTCAACATCGCTACGGCCGGCGTCGGCATTGGGCCGAGCAGCAGGACGTCCATGCCGACCGAGTTGAAACCTGCGACCATGGCATATTCGATCATATAGCCCGATAGCCGCGTATCCTTACCAATCACGACCCGATGGCGGTGTTCGCCGCGCTGGAAGACCAGCCCCACCGCTTGCCCAACTCGCAACGCCAGATCTGGCGTAATGATGCGATTGGCCAAACCACGAATCCCGTCGGTTCCGAAATATTTGCGTGAAGCCACCATAATTTCAATCCGCCTCCAATTGGCGGCATCGTGAGGACGAATAATGACACCAATACAACCGTCTTTTCACGAATCAGAAGTGTCGGCGAGTCGTTTACGGTCTAAAGTGGTGGCAAGGTCAACTGCATGTCTGTGGCGCAGCCACTCTTGGCGGTGATGGCCGCTCTATCTTAAGAGAACAGAAGGACCATCGCCAATTCGGGGTTGGGACGTAGGTCTTCCTCGAGCGACCAATTGAAACTCATTTGCCGTCCTGAAAGCCGCTTAAGTCCATCAAATGACCAGCGCGGCTCGCGATGAGGATTAGCTCTGCGGGGCCACTTCAAATGTCTATACTTGGCCCAAATACAATGTACTTGAGAACCAAATAGCCGCAGCCTTTAAGTCGGCTAGAGCGTTCGGAAAATTGAATCCAAGTACGGCAATACCGGGCGCGCTTTACAACGCGAGGTGACTACAGGACTATAAGACGATGTTCTTAGCTTGTCAGCCGCATTCCCTTTTCACGAACCAGAGCGAGTCTTGAGGACGTGCACCTATCCGCGAGCTTCTGATCATCGAGGTCAGGATAGGCCTCTGGAAGGCGTCGCCGAAATTCAACGAACCGGAATTGTCCCGCTTCAGAAAAAGGATCATTTTAAAACTTCAATAGCCGATTTGTGCTGGATCGATTGCCGCTGCATCTACGGCCTGTTTATCTATCGCGAGACGCGATAGACGCGACGGCGGTCATCCGTGAGTGATTGATTTAGCATGAGATCCAGACGCCAATTTTGAGCCTAGCGCAATATTGAAGCGACAAATGATTTGCGATCATCATGGCGATGACAGGCTTGATCCTCTGCTCGTGCGCCCAACAAACAACACCGATCTGTTGGTTCATTTGGAACAGTCTGAACAGATGACGCTCACCTAGCTGCTACAGGAAAGCGCCGCCACATATCCGTCAACACAAAAAATCGCGGCATAGAGTTCGATGTCATTTCGTTTCGCCGAGAGCTTCTCGAGCCAAGGCTCCACAATCATCAAGCAACTCTATAGTGGGTGTCTTTGTTTGGTTGCTGCCTTGTTTGGTAGTCTCCCACTTATCCCGATAGAAGATGAGTGCCTTTCTCAGCTTCTCGTTCTCAGAACGAACGTCGGCGCTCACCCTATCCGCGATAATTTCTTCTATTGCAATGATCCCCTCCCGCGCCGCGCGGTATTCACTGACCGTTTCGGAAGCGGCGTCGTCGTAGGCCTCTCGAAAGGTAGAAACTATTTGTGTTATGTCTATCCGGTCGGTCATATTCTAGTTGCCTCTTTGATCTATGTTTTTCAGCTAAGAATTATAACGCGTCATGTGTCGTACGCTTGACAAAAGATGCCATGCTTAGCTGGTAATGTTTGCCGCTGATGTAGGCATACTCAACGGTCCGACCGGATACATGGTCAAATTTATAGAGATGATCGATGGCTACTCGATCAGGAAGCTTCATCCCTGCTTTTTTTATTCTGCTCACCACCGCGGTGTGACTGTGCAGCAATCTTTTTCAATTTGAACGCCCGACGGCGAGCTCTCAGCCCGACGGTTTGTTCAACAAATAAAAGATGCTGCATATCGCTCAAGAACTTGATGATGGTATCCGGATGCGCTTCTCTTTCTGGAAAAAGCAACAACGCGCTTGCCCACGCATTGGCTTTCTTAGCTAAGGAAACGCAACGTCTTGCTAGTTTGGCATTCGTCATTACGCCATCTGCGTTGGGGCCTTCATCGTTACCGAACGAAATATCCAGGCGGAGTTCAATTTCCTCGGTGAGCGACCTACCTTGCTTCAACGCAACCGCTTCAATCTGCTCGCGCAGTGCGGGGCGCATTCTGAACGTCAGGTTTTGCTTCTTGATGTCGCTGCTTTTTCGAGGGCGCCCTGGCACTTTTCTTCCCCAACGCCGCGGTGGCGTACATCGATTAGGTGCCCGCCCCTACCCTATGCCGACTGCTGGTATCGGAGCCGTTCGATTACGGCCCGTCCTTTCTGCAGATGGCCGGCCTCGTGATCGAGCTGTTGGAGGAAGTCGTCTACAGCGTCCTTTTTTTGTTCAGGAGTGCCGTTCGGACAAGTGCGCTGGACATATTCGGCCATCAGGCCCCGTGCGTACTGCGGTGCCCGCCGGGTGTTCGACCTCAATAGGACCCCCAGGAATTCAACTTCGCTCTGAGCTGGCATACTGATCTCCGATTTTAGGATCATAAGCAGACTAGGATTAAGGGCAAGTTCTAAAATTCCTTCGGCACGCTCAGAGATTTCGCAGCGCGTCGACAGGCGCTGGCGAAAGGCTGATCCCGGCGACATCATTGGTTTCACCGATTTTATCGGCCGGTCGCAGGTACAGGCTTCGCGCAGACTTTCAACTGCGCTTGAACCGCCAAAGTGCTGGAGTTTGACTTGACTTTGATGGGCTCATAGAGACGTGTTCGCGAAGGACAGGTGAGACATGGCAGCGCGAATTCTCGATGTACGCACGATTTACACTGGCTGGTCGAAATTACTCACGGCGACAATCAAACTCCCGACCGGAGAAATCGTCGAACGAGAGATCGAGGATCATGGACGCGGGGTCGCCGTTTTACCCTACGATCCCGAGCGTCGCATTGTGATGCTTGTGCGACAATTGCGATCACCTCGTTTGCTGGCAGGAGAGGAGGTGAACATGCTAGAGGCGCCCGCTGGCATTCTCGATGAAGCTGATCCGGAGGCGTGTGCACGTCGCGAAGCGCTGGAAGAATGCGGCCTGCGTCTGGGCGTACTCGAGCGCATTGTCCGAGCATGGACGATGCCTGGCGTATCTACCGAGCAACTTGATCTATATCTCGCCTCTTTTTCGACAACTGACCAAGTCGCCGCTGGCGGCGGATTGGATGATGAGCAAGAGCATATTGAACCTGTCGAGACGACATGCGCTGACCTCGCCAGGTTAATGGACTCTGGACAATTGCTAGATCTGAAGACCCTTACCTTGGCGCTCGCATTACGTCTGAGGCACCCTGGTCTGTTCTCGGGATGTGGAAACCCCTGAGAGAGCTTCATCAGGATGTCGCCGACGTCGATCTTGCCCCGTTCAGCAACTCAAAAATATCACCGCCGCGCTCACCCGTCGCCCTTAGAGGTTTTCAAAATAGAGCATGACAGCGTACTGCTATCTTGCCAGTATATGTCGCTTAAGCCAACGGTTGACTGGCATATCGTACAGGCGGTCGAGTGCGTAACAACCTCCCACCAGTGCTATAATAAAAGCCAACCCTGTTATGGCCATCGGCAGGGCGAGTCTATCGGCAATGCCCCGCACTAACCAGATCATTGGATAGTGGATTGCGTAAGCAGCATAAGAAATTCGTCCCAGGGCTCTAAATACAGGGGTAAGTCGTTCGGACTCCCTGCCAGCGATAAGCCAAATCGAAATGGGGAACAGTATCGCGACACAGATTAGATCATAAGCCGTGCGCCATTCGACAGAAACAGGAAGCAGTATTGAAGCGGCAACGACGGCAATGATAACGGCGGGATTAATCCATGTTGCGCGTTGATGACGGTAGATCAAAACGCCCATAGTGAATGAAAAGACTGTACGAAGCGATGCTGCAGCCCAGTCGTGGAGATCAGGGCCCACCTGTGTGTTTCCCGTATTACTTGCGAAAGCAGCAAACCCTACAAAAGACATGCCAGCGACAACATATAGGATGCGGTTGCTTAACCATCGGACCAGTACAGCATAAGCCGCGTTGACTACCAGTTCATAGAAGAGCGACCACGACGGGACGTTCAGCGGATAAGCATCCGGTTTGATTGAGGTTGGCACGTAGAATAAGCCCGCTGCGATCAATATCATAAGCGTTGAGACTGGCACTGAATAACTCGATTTCGATGCAAGCATTACCCCGGAAAGGACGATGCCGATCATCAGTCCTATGATGTAGAGCGGATAAAGTCGTATCAGCCGAATGACGGCAAATCTGCGGAAAGACATTCCGGATCGCAATTCACAGCCATAGGCGTGCTCGATTACAAAGCCGCTCAGGACGAAGAACGTATCGACTGCCAAATACCCGCCTGGCGCAACCTGTCCAAAAAATGGATGTGAATGGAATATGACGACAAGTATGGCCGAGACGCCGCGCAACCCATCCAGTGCAGAATAGTGCTTTGTATCCAACGAAGCCCCCTAGCAAAGGTGGCAGTGATGCCTCGGCCAGGCACAACGTGTCAATCCGCTTCATCCGTCGCCATTGAGGCGGCTTCTTTATTTCTCGAAATTGGCGACCTGCCGATGCACATTAAATTCATCGACCGCTGGCGCACGGACGCGTTGCGGCTCTCGAGCATTCGCTGATCGATCATCGTGGCCGTGCTGTCCGGACTGATCGCTGTATGAGCGCCTTCGAAGGCATAGTTCCGGTCTGGCTGTTCGCAGCCGTCGGCGCCGTCACCTCGGTCGCTACCGTCATCCTTCGCCTTCTGAAGCAAGCACTCGGAGCAGATGAATGAGCAGGCTTAAAGAGCGCAGCGTATGCCGTAGGCATCGAGAAGTGCGTCCATGTGCAGGTGCCGGATCCGCGCGTTATGTGGCGCTGGTATCGTTCGCTTATAACATTGACGTCGGTGCGGCCTGTAAATCGAGTGTGATCCGCGTCATCAACGCCGGCCAGACGTTCGATGCCAGCGGTGATGAATTTCCATGATGACACGCGGGATCGGGTTGTCGCGCTCGTGCGGGACGTCAAGCACCTGTTCCAGCAGGTCGGCGGCATGGCCGATAAAGTGTCTCAGATGCATCTATTGCTAATGCAGGCGAAGGGAGCACGGTGGGCGGTGCTTATGCTGGTTGCCGTCGGCGGCTTCATGGCAGGTAAGATCGGCAGCTTGATTACACTGTTCGGCATCAAATGACCTACAACATAGCATGGTTGTCCAGAGGTTCAGTGTTCCATTCATTCAAGGCGTTGAGGCGCGCGACGAGATTTTTTCTGGTCGCGTCAATGACCCGCAGGGCCTCTGGAAATGCAATCATTCCTGGTTTGGCTTCGGAGACTGGGAAGCGGAGAATTCCGTATTTTTTGTAAAGCGGAATAACCTTTGAATTGTAGTTCCGTATGAGGTCCATACGCCGGATAGTGGTGGTGATGTAAGCTTTTTTAAGCTTGAGATCATCAAGTTGCTCGAAAATCGACGAGACCCCGGATCAAAGGGTAAGCAGTCCTCTGTCTCATTGTCTTCAATAAATGACGACGAGGTGCAAGCTGCCATGGGCGGAAATGCTGGGGCGGTTACATCTTCCATCTTTCCATCTGGCCGCCGCCAGACCGAATGATGAAGCGCCTCGATGTACCTGGAGGGCCACCACGTCAAAAGCCAACCGAACTGCGCCGAGCCGCCTCTCTTTGCAATGGCTTCCCGGACGTTTTGATAACCTCGGGCTCTTTGCAAAACTTGCGTTCGTGGAACGTATAAGATTGTTCGCCCGGCAAAATGGGTCTCAATAAATCGTCTTCCAGCGACGTCATCGAGATCCAGATTTTGCTGGGGCAGCATGAATTCGCGTCCGCGCCTGAGAAGCCCTTCGCGCCGCCGCGTGATACGGGACGCAGCATCACGGTCAAGCAAAACTGTAGCGATACACCGTTTCTGCATGGTTAACGCCCATCACCCCGCCGCCCTCCGAGGCGGCGCCCCTGGTTGCCTCGCTTCGCTCGCGAAGACGTTATGGATTAGACGCGTGAAGAGCCTTCTGCTACATACCGCGGCTCGAATGGAGAAAGTGCCGAAAATGCGAATTTGCTGGCTTGTTCCTCTTTTCAGCCTCGTTGCAGCAGGGAGCGCCGCAGCGCAGATCGTATCAGCGACCGTTGGCGAGGTGACGGTGGGCGGCAAGCGCGTCTCGGCCAATTTCCCGGTCAAGCCAGGTGACAATCTTGTGGCGGCTTCCGGCGGCGGGGCGGTGGTCAAATACCCGGACGGGTGCACGATCGAGGTGGATAGCGGCAAGACGGTCAGTATCCCAGCCGTATCGCCTTGCGGCTCCGACGCCTCCCGCAAGGCAGCCATGGACCGACTTCAGAAGAACCAGAACAGATAAGTCTGAGCGAGTGGCGGATATCGACTGCGGCGCTCCGGTCGGCCCGGCAGCGGGGCAGCAACGACGGGAAAAGGAATGTTCAGGCTGCTGTTCGAATATTAAGTTGTAAGCCCTGTTTTCGGGGCGAGCCGGCATTCAGCGCATCACTAGCGGCCGGTTGGTCCAGAACGCGTAATATCAATACATACAAAGTCCAGGGTCGTTGATGGTTCTGTTGCTGCAACCGGCCTTGACCTGGCGTCAGTCGCGGCTTGTTGGCATGACGCCAAATCTGAGAAATTGCCTACATGTGCTAAGGTGACACGCGATGGGTCGCCTATCCCTGTAGTGGCAATCAGTATCAACAACACTTTCATATGTTTCTCCGCGTTGCCTTGCGATACAGCTTGCGCCGGCCAGGGAGCATTAAGCTTTTCTATGCTTACTAAAGTGCTTGCCCAACTTTCAATTGGCGAGCTGGTATTCCGCCGACTACTGCTCCCGTTAGAACGTCTTTGGTCACCACAGCATTGGCGGCAACAACAGCATTGTCTCCAATCGTCACGCCCTTTGTGATTGTTGCCTTTGCGCCAATCCAGACATTATGGCCAATGACAATTGGGTCTGTGGTAAAGCCGCTCAGAGAAGTTGGCGTTGACTGGCCGTAAACGTGATCTTGATCGCGGATACTGACATGCTCGGCGATCAGTACATCGTTGCCAATTGAAATACTGGCGCGGCTGACGATGACTGAACCAAGCCCGACGTAGCCGCCCTTACCAATTGCCAAGTTGCCCCAACTCTCGCGATTATCTGGCATCCGGCGTCTAAAGCACAACTCGGGCCGATACTGATGCGACCGCCGTCGGTGGCGGATATTCGAACGCCTCGTTGCACTTGAACCGCAGCGCCTAACTTAGCGTGAGGCTCTGAAAGGCGAAGCCATGCAACGCGGGCATTTGCGCGGAGACGGGTGATCCTCGAAGCGACAGCGCGGACGACACTCATTTCGATCTCCAAGGACAAATGCGATTTTTCTAACCGGGTCCAAGGGCTTGATCAAGTTCCCTGGCTTACGGCACCCACTCGCCGCCCGCTGAGGCGGTTTTTTATTGCCCGAAAATTGGAGACGAAAATGATCGACCGAGAGCATTTTTTCTCGACGGTTCGCGAAGGGCTGTTCCATGGCGAGTTGACGCAGCCTCAGGTCGACGGGATGAACATCATCCTGGACACTTTCGAGGTACGCCAGGTCCCGAAATACTTCCAGGCCTATCCGCTGGCGACGACCTTCCATGAGACGAACGCCACCATGCAGCCGATCGACGAGATCGGCGGTTATGCATATTTCGAAAAGAACTATGGGCCGACGGGAAGGGACCCGGCACGGGCAAAGCGCATGGGCAACATCCATGTCGGCGATGGCGCCAAATACCACGGCCGAGGCTTCATGCAATGCACATGGCACGTCAACTACGAGCGCGCCACCAAGGAGCTTGGCGTCGACTTCCTGAACCTTCCCGAGCTGGCGAAGGAGCCGCAGCACGCAGCCGACATCATGATTCTCAGCATGACCGAGGGCTGGTTCACCGGCAAGTAGCTGGCCGACTACTTTTTCGCGACCGTCGAGCGCCCCGGGGCCAGCGCGCGCCATCATCAATGGCACGGATTAGGCGGCGACGATCGCCGGCTATTACAGGGTGTTCAAGAATGAGCTCTCACCAGCATCGGCATAGCGCCGGTTTCATGGCGGGCCATCGCGAGCGGCTGTTCGGTAATTCGAACTGGGATAAGCGCCGGCGCGTCATCAATCTGGCATTGCTCTATTGCGCCGGCCTTGTGGCCTACATCGTCCTCAAAGGCGCCGACACGGCGCTGAATGCCCAGGCCGTCACCGCGCTGATCGCGCTCGCCGGCGGCATCATCGGCTCCTACTGCTTCGTCGCCGTCTGGGATGACAACAGCAAGCGGGACGCGGCGCTGGCGACCGAGACGGCCGATGATGACTATGCACAGGAAAGACCGGACCCGCCCGTTTCGTTGCCGACGGACAGACGATGACTTGGATGTTCATCCTGTTCATCTGCGGCGCCGATGTGCCGCAAGGCCATTGCAGCGCGGGTGAGGCCGATCTGGTTCGGTAGGAACTCGAGCCCGACAAGGCCGTATGCATCGCCCGGGCAATAGAATTCGTGAAGTTCTGGATCAGGCCAGATCGCGACGGGATCGAAGGCCAACATTTCTTCCTCGATTGCAAAGAACTGCCGGGAGCCTGAAACATGCGCCTGCCTCGTCAAATCCATGAATGGACCGTGTTTATTGTTCTCGCCGTGGTCGCGCTGATCCTTGCCGTCGGCATGGCTGGCGGGGCGCGGGCCGACGATGTCCGCAACCCGGCGTGGTCCGCATGGTTTCAATCGCTGTCCCGGTTCGATGCGGACCTGAATTATAATATTTCCTGTTCGGCGATGGTGACGAGGTCTTTGCCGATGCTTGGCGCAGCGCTGGCGGCGCGATCGTGGCGACGATCATCGACAGTCGCGGCCATGCCTGGGCACCGGTCGGGAGGTCGATCACCGTTCCGAAGAAAATGGAAATCGCGGAGCGCGGCAACCCGACAGGGCATGTCGTCTTGTTCCTGCGGCCGGGCACGTTGGAGCCGATCTGCATCGCTCTCGGCGGAGGGCTGATCTGATGCTCGACTGGACGCAATGGTTTCAGGGTTTCACCCACATCTTCACAGGCCGGACGATCGGCGCGTTGCTGATCACTGCCGGCGCAGCGGCGTGGTTCCGCGTTCCCGTCTTCGGCCACTATCTTGGCCTCGCCGGCGTCACCACGGGCGCGGCGCCGATCTGGGGCGCCGTGCAATACGACGCGGCGGCCGGAAACTGCAAGGAAGCGATCGTGCGCGCGCAGCTCACGTCCAGCCAGGCGCGCGTCGTCGAGCTCGAGCGCAAGATCGATGCCGGGAAAACGATCATGGACGCCGCGCGCGAGCGCGAAGAAGCCACGCGGACGGAAGCCGATAAGGTTGCAGCGGCGGCCGAACGCATGTGTCACTTGGCTTCAGGCCTCCGAAGAAACTTTGAGGCGCCGGTGATCCTTTCTACGCTGGCGCTACCTCCTGAACATGTAGTGGCTTCGATTGACGCCGCTATTGCAGGAACGACAGCCCGGTTCGTGGCCAAGCTGAACGACGCGATTTTTGCGGGAAGCGCTCAGGGCGACTGGAGCGTTTGGGACGTCGGTGAACTGGCGAACCAAGTCGGAACCTCTCGCTGGTTTGACCCTATCCGTCTTCATGACAGCAAGACGCCATTTGATCTCGCGCTTGGTCCTCTCGTCGCAGATAACATTCCGCGAGTGCTTTCATCGTTGACAGGAACCGCGCGCCGCGCGCTCGTTCTCGTTCTCGATAATACCCTGTGGGGCGGGGTAATCGGAGATGATGGAGTGGAAGGCATACATACGTTCAGCGCGCTTAATCAGCGTGTGAAATAGTCTGGGCTGCTCTGCCAAAAGACAGTAGAGCTGCGATAGCCATCGCGGCACAGATTTCCGTCTTTGCCTCGATCTTCGGGCGAACCCACGGCATCACGCCGATCGTGGGCCTCTGCGCTAACGGCTTGGAATGTTTTTCTTGTCTGCGCTTGACCGGATCTTCGAAAGGCGAGCTAGTCGCGTCGCGGCAGAACATGCTTGTACGACGTGTTTTAGCTTGGCGGCGCCATTGCGTTGATCTCATGCGCTAATCGGGAACGCACCTTAAATGCCCATGCGCTTACCGAGCGCGAAATCCATACGGGGCGGAAATGTAATATCTATCGCTCAAGTTGGTCGCTATCGTTCGGAGACACAGACTTGGACTTGGACTTGGACTTGGACTTGGACTTGGACTTGGACTTGGACTTGGACTTGGACTAGCATCAGGACGTGCCAGCGCCCAAGAAACCAACACCCAGACGTTATTGCACCGAGTGCAAGAATCGCTTGGAACGAAAACGCCTGGCGGATGGCAATTTGGAATATCTAATCCATTTCAATCGCCGCAAGTTTTGCGACAGAGTTTGCTGGGCGGCCAATTACGACCGAACTCATCCGGGCGCGGATAAGCGGTCGGGGGCGACCTATCTGGCCAAACCTGCACGAAGGTCGAAAGGCATCTGTTCGATTTGTGGCCAGCCAGCGAAAGGCCTAGGCTTTTGCATCAAGCACTATCAGCGTTTTCGGAAGCACGGCGACCCACTAACGGTCAGGGTCAATCAGTACAGCCCGTTGGTGCGGGCAAAAGATTGACCTTAAGACGCCGGCAAGGCCGACATCGCCCATTTTGCGCACTTTGCAACAGATCATGGGCAGGCATTTGGGGAATTCCCTGTTTGCTCCAAAACAATCCCTGTTCACGGCTCGACGAAATCCCTGTTCGGATTTCTGATTATCCCTGTTCTTTTTGCGGCGATGAAGCTCGATGCATCGTGGAAAGGCTTAACGATGCTAGGAACTTGTGACCGATCGTGGCCGCATTAAATGCGAGCAATGGAGTGCAACATCAGGGATTTTAGAAGGGCAAAACGAAAAAATCTTTGCGAGCAAGCCCCTCGTTCGTCAACGCCCACGGCGTGACGATCCCAATACAGTCTCTCGACCCCATAAGCTGAATTTAGAACGCAACGTTCCGGACGACGATCACCACGCCGGTCCAAAAGACCACGGTAGCAAGGACGAGGGCTACGATGCCCAAGGGCGCAGGGGCCGTCAGCGGATCAGGACCGTGATCGAAGATGTCTTCTTTCTGAGCCAGCCAAAAACGGGCTTTCATGTCGCTCCCTCCAGCCCCCCGGCTTTGAAATCGGAACACAAAATCAACTTATTCAACGAAACGAACATATCGACAGGCGACAGAAATGACAAATTTACAACTCTTTTGTCGAAAATCCGCCCAAATCAACGAGATGACCTGTGATAAACGCGCGGTTCATGATGCGCGCGCTTTGGCAAACGCGGGGGCCTCTCCGGCAAGATCGGCAAGGATGCGCATGGCCGCCTGGCCATCGCCATAAAGCGTGCGGCCGATCTGGCGCAGTTTCGCCTGGGCATGGGCGCCGGCCAGCGCCCGCTCCACAGCGGTGCAGATGAGATCGGGATCGGTGCCGACAAGTTCGGCAAGGCCAGCCTCGACGCCTTCTGGCCGCTCGGTGACTTCGCGCATGATGACGACGCGCTTGCCGAGTGCGGCCGCCTCTTCCTGCACGCCGCCGGAATCGGTCAGGATCGCTTCAGCGCGATCGAGCAGATACATGAAGGAGAGATAGTCGACCGGCGCGATCAGATGGATGTTTTTCGCGCCGCCGAGGCGCTCGCGCACGACGGTGTCGACGTTCGGATTGAGGTGGACGGGATAGACGATCTCAAGATCGCCGCGCTCGCCGAGCCGCGCCAGCGCATCGCAGATGCGCTCGAAGCCGCCGCCAAAGCTTTCGCGGCGATGGCCCGTCACCAAAAGGAGACGCCGCCCGCGATCGATGAACTCGAATGACTTGTCAAGGCGCGCACGCAGCGCGGCGTCGCCGTGAATGCGTTCGATCGTCTGCAGGAGTGCGTCGATCACCGTGTTGCCGGTGACGAGGATGCGATCGGAGACGAGATGTTCCTGCAGCAGGTTGCGACGCGAGGATTCCGTCGGCGCATAAAGGTGCTTGGCGACGAGATCGATGGCGCGGCGATTCATTTCTTCAGGGAACGGGCGCTCCATGTCGTAGGTGCGTAGTCCCGCCTCGACATGGCCGACCGCGATGCCCTTATGAAAGGCAGCCAGCGCCGCCGCCATCGCCGTCGTCGTATCGCCATGGACGAGCACCACATCGGGCGCAACAGAGGTATAGAGGCCGTCGATCTTTTCAAAAATGCGTGAAGCCAGCGAGTTCAGCGTATGGCCGACCTGCATGACGTCAAGGTCATGGTCAGGCCGGATGGCGAAGATCTCGAGCACCTGATCGAGCATCTGCCGGTGCTGGCCGGTGGCGCAGACCACGGCTTCGATGGCGGGCGAAGCGGCGAGCGCCTTGATGACAGGCGCCATTTTGATGGCTTCAGGCCTGGTTCCGATGATCGAAAGAACGCGGGTTGTCATACGGCAAACTCGTTGCAGCCGCGTCCAAAAGCGGCCGGCTTCTTGAGCAATTCTGCCTCTAAAACATTAACGGTCCTTGTGTTGGACCTCAGACTCACAGCCCCAGTTATGCTTGGCAAAGTGCGGCGAATTGGTATTTTTCGCCGGAAAAGCCCATGTTAAAATCGTTTGGTAAACATGCGGCTTGATTTCCGCCCCGCTCCGGGCGATTGAGACGACAGTTTCAACACAGCCGCACGCCCGCAACGGGCGGAGGCCAGTCCGGGTACCCCCGGGAGGAAGCCGACAATGTCTGACGCTGCGACAGCCGCGCCCGCGACCGCCGGAACCGACGTAAAGATCAGGTTGAAGAACCTCACCAAAACGTTCGAGACCAAGAGAGGCCCGTTTCTGGCGCTCGACAATCTGACCCTGGATATTCCGACAGGCTGCTTTTTCATGATCGTCGGCCCCTCGGGTTGCGGCAAGACCACCCTGTTGCGCATCCTGGCGGGCCTTGAAACCCATACGTCGGGCACGGTCGAGATCAGCAAGCCCGCCGGCAACCGGCCGTCGAACTCGATGATCTTTCAGGGCGACTCCCTGTTTCCCTGGATGACCGTCTGGGACAACGCGGCCTATGGCTTGAACATGCGTCACAAGCCCAAGGCGGAGATCAAGGAACGGGTCGGCTTTTTTCTCGGCCGCACGGGCATGACCCGTTTTGCCGATCATTACCCACATCAATTGTCCGGTGGCATGCGCCAGCGCGTTTCGATCTGCCGCGCCTTTGCCAATGACCCTGATATTCTGCTGATGGACGAGCCCTTCTCGGCGCTCGACGAGCAGAACAAGGTGTTGCTGCAGGAAGAGCTGCTGAAGATCTGGGAAGAAACCCGTAAAACGGTTCTGTTCATCACCCATAGTGTCGACGAGGCGGTGACGCTCGGCGACCGCATCATGGTGATGAGCGCCCATCCCGGCCGCGACAAGGCCACCCTCGATGTCCCGTTCGAGCGGCCGCGCGAAGTGCTGGAATTGCGCGCCCGTCCGGAGTATGGCGAGTTCGTTTACAAGATCTGGAGTCACCTGCGCGAAGAAGTCCACCGTGCCCGCGCGCAGGACGAAGGGAGTTCGAAATGACCGACGCCGTTCAAAAAACAGACGCCGCTCAAACAACAACGTCAAAGCCGGCGGCGACGTCGGGCTTTCTGTTTTCGCTCAGCGCGGGCAACCTGGACCGCGTCATGAACGTGGCCTCGCCGGTCTTCCTGCTGCTGCTGTGGGAGGCGGCGGCGCGGTTCGGCTGGATCGACGTGCGCTTCTTTCCGGCGCCGTCGAAAATTTTTCAGACCATGTTCACCCTGATCGAAAACGGCCAGCTCTGGATTCATCTGAAGGCCAGCATGTACCGGCTGTGGTGGGGCTTCCTCTTCGGGGCTATTCCGGCGCTGTTGCTGGGCATCAGCATGGGCCTGTCGCGGCCGCTGCGCGCCATCTGCGATCCCCTGGTCGCAGCCACCTACCCGATCCCCAAGAGCGCCATCCTGCCGTTGATCCTCCTGATCTTCGGCCTGGGCGAAGCCTCGAAGATCGTCATGGTCGCGATCGGCCTCTTCTTTCCGATCCTCATCAACACCATGGCCGGCGTGCTCGAAATTCCGAAGATCTATTTCGACGTGTCGAAGAACTTCAACGCCAGCAAGCTCCAGGTTTTCCGCACCGTCGCCCTTCCCGGCGCGATGCCGATGATCATGACCGGCGTCAAACTCGGCGTCGGCCTGGGCCTCATCCTGATCTCGCTTGCCGAAATGGTCGGCGCAAAATCCGGCCTCGGCTATATGATGTGGAACGCCTGGGAAATCCTGTCGGTCGAAACCATGTATGTCGGCCTCATCGTGATCGCCATACTTGGCATCCTCTTCACGCTCATCCTCAACGAGGTCGAGCGCTATCTCGTGCCGTGGAAGAACACGCGCTGATCGAGCAGCTAACTGCAACATCAGCCTATTGGAGCGGCCCCTTTCGAGGGGCCGCTTTCGTTTTGTGCTGCGGTCTAGAGATTAAGCACGACAGCGCCCGAAACAGCATCGGTGATGCCGCGTCCGTCGCCCTGATCTTCCAGCAGGGATCTAAAACTGTCGAGCGTCTTGATCATCGCGGGGCGTGCCGCGACCAGCGCTTCCTGGCTGGACCAGGTACCGATGAGGCAAAAGGTTTGTTCGCCGGTCTTTATGATAAGACCCCGTTCGAGGCCCGGCCATTTGGCCTTGCCGTCCTGATGCGCTTCGAGAAAGGCTGCCTCCGCGCCAGCCTTCACCTTGAACTTGACGACGTTACAAACTTGCATGATCCCCTCCAGGTTTCTGCTGCGTTGTTCTCGTTTTTGTCCGCGCTGGCGGCTCGGCCATCAAATCACGGAGAACGGCGGCCGGCCACATCCATCTAGCTCGGCAGATTGTTCGCGAGGCCGTATCGACCAGGCAAAGCGAAAAGCTTTAAACTTGAATTTTTAAGTCCCAACACTACGCTTCGTCATTGCGGCCGCCGCCTTTGATGGCCTGCGCGGTCAATGCCTGCCAAAAATCCGGGAGCCCGTGATGTGCGACATCTGCAATCTGCGCCGGCGTGATCTGTTCAAGACAGCCCTGGGCGTGGCCGCCGCATCAAGCCTGCTCCGGCCGACAGCGACATTGGCGCAGGCACCGTCGTCGGAGATTGCACGCAGCGAAGCAGCCGGCATTCGCGAATTCATCGTGCGCGGCGGCCATGTGTTGACCATGAACGCCACGCTCGGCGATCTCGCTGTCGGCGATGTGCATGTGCGCGATGGCGCCATCGTCGCCGTGGGCGCCAACATCAATGCGCCCAATGTTAAAGTGATCGATGCCCGCGACATGATCGTCATGCCGGGCTTCGTGGAAACACACTGGCATTTGTGGAGCACGGCGCTGCGCGGCGTGATCCGCGGCGACGATCCGAAGTTCGGATATTTCCCGACGACCTTGCGGGTCGGCCCGCATTGCACGGCGAAGGATGCCTATATTTCGGTGCGGCTCGGTGTGGTCGAGGGTCTGCTCTCGGGCATTACGACGGTGCACGACTGGTCGCACAACACCAGGACGCCCGAACATGCGGATGCCGAGATCCAGGCCCTGAAAGACACCGGCGTCCGCGCCCGCTTCTCCTACGGCTGGGGCCAGGAACTGCCGCTGACCTCGACGATGAACCTCGTTGATCTCGCTAGAGTGCAGCGCCAGTGGGGCCAAAGCGGCGCCATGCTCGGCATCGGCGCCTGCCTGCGTTCGCCGACCCCCGGCGCGCGCGGCGCAGTGCCTATCGACGTGTTGAAACAGGAAGTCGAAGGCATCCGCAAACTGGGCCTGCCGATGACCATGCACGCCGGCGCCAAAGGTCTTGTCGATGTGCTCGCCGGCATCGGCGCCCTGGGGCCGGACATGCTGCTCGTGCATCCGCAAGGCATGTCGGAACAGGAGCGCAAGCAGGTGGCGGACACCAAATCGCCGTACAGCACGTCTCCGGTGATCGAGATGTCCTATTCGGCGGTCAGGAGCGGATACATCCAGTATGACGAGTTGAAGCAGTTGGGCGTGCCGATGGGGCTTTCCATCGACAGTTCCGCGGCCTCGGCCAGCGCCGATTTCTTCAACATCATGCGCGCGCTGATGTGGTCGGACTGGCAGCGCTCCGGTGCGCCGTCGCGGCTCAAGCCGCAGCGGCTCGTGGAAATGGCGACGATCGACGGTGCGCGGCTGCTGGGCCTGGGCGATGTGACCGGCTCTCTCGAGCCCGGCAAGAGAGCCGACATCATCCTGGTGCGCAAAATGGATATCAACATGGTGCCGGTGATGGACCCGTATTACTCGCTGGTCTTCTCCGGACAGCCATCGAACGTGGATACCGTCATCGTCGATGGCCGCATTGTCAGCATGGCCGGCAAGACGACCTCCATCGACCTTGATAAGGTGGTGCGCGAGGCCGTGACGTCGGCGCTCGAAATCCGAAGCCGGATGACCTGAGCGACAGGAGACCGCGATGACTGAACCACTGCAGATCGGCCTGCTGGTCTTTCCAAAACTGACGCAGCTCGATCTCACCGGGCCGCTGCAGGTTTTCTCCAGCGTGCCCGGCGCAAAGATACATCTGATCTGGAAACGCATCGAACCGGTGCCGAGCGACGCTGTGCTGACCCTGATGCCGACAACCACTTTCGCCGATTGCCCGCAGCTCGACGTCATCTGCGTGCCCGGCGGCGCCGGCACCGATGACATGGTCAACGACGAGGAGATGCTGGACTTCCTGCGCCGGCAATCGGTCAGCGCCAAATACGTCACATCCGTTTGCACAGGCGCGCTGGTTCTGGGCGCCGCCGGTCTGCTCAAAGGCTATCGCGCCGTCACGCACTGGGCCGCCATGGACTATCTCGCGCCCTATGGCGCCATTCCGACGAAGACGCGTGTCTGCGTCGACCGCAATCGCATCACCGGTGGCGGCGTGACCGCGGGCATCGATTTCGCATTGACGCTGGTTTCGCATCTGGTCGACCGGCAGACAGCGGAGATGATCCAGCTCCGGCTCGAATACAATCCGGCGCCGCCGTTCAACGCCGGGTCGCCCGACACGGCGCCGCCGGACGTTCTGGCGCTGATGAAGGCCAGGGGCGCGGCCGCACAGTCAGGCCGCAGCGAGGCGAACAGGCGCGCTGCGGCGCGACTGGCGTAACGACACTTTCTGTTCCGCATAGTGGGCAGCGTCGGTTTGCGCTCTTGCCGGGCCTGTCAGGATTGCCGACAACTGTCACCATCCAGCGAACAGGGAGGGTGAGCTCATGGCGACCAGCAGGCGCGACGTTATCGCCGGCATGGCTGGTACGGCTTTGGCAGGCACGGCACTCGCTGGCAGCATCCCGGCGCAGGCGTTTGCCCAGCAGGGTTGGCCCAATCAGCCGGTGAAAGTCATCGTCACCCAGGCCGCTGGCGGCACGCCCGATATCATCTGCCGCATGGTTTGCGAGCGGCTCGCCCATGCGCTTGGCCAGCAGTTCATTGTCGAGAACCGCCCCGGCGCCGGCAATGTCATCGGTGCGCAGGCGGTCGCGCGCGCGGCACCTGACGGCTATACCCTGCTGTGGGCGTCGGCTGCGAGCCTCATCACCAATGTCTTCACGGTGAAAGCGCTGTCCTATGATCCCCAGAAGGACTTCGTGACGATCTCGCGCATCGCCAAAGGTCCCTTCCTCATCATCGCCAATCCCAGCGTGAAGGCCAATACGCTCGAAGAGCTTCTGGCGTTGGCCAAGGCGAAGCCGGGCGAGCTCAATTTCGCCACCGACGGTCCGCGCAATTTCTCCGGCATGCTCGCCGCCTGGATCAACAAGAACGCCGGCGTCGATATCAAGCAGGTGTATTATTCAACCATGCCGCAAGGCGTGCAGGACGTGATGGCCGACCGTGTGCAACTGGCGATCCTCGCCATCCCGACGGCAGCACCGCTGATTGCCGCCGGCAAGCTGAAAGCGCTCGCCGTCAGTTCCGCCGAACGCGCGCCAGGTTTCGAGACGATCCCGCCGATCGCGATCACGATCCCCGGCATCGATATCTATGGCTGGTTCGCACTTGCCGCGCCGACAGGTACGCCACGTCCGATCATCGAACAGCTCAATGCCGAGACAGGCAAGATCCTCGACGATCCGGATTTCGTAAAGCCGTTGGCGCAGAGTGGTTTTTATTCGTTCGGTTCGCATTCGCAAGCTGCTGCGGAACGAGCCGTCAAGGACGAATTCGAGTTCTGGCGCAAGCTCGTCGCCGACGTCGGTATCGAGCCTGCCTGAATTTCTCGGACGCGTCTTTCCGATCCAAATGGATCGGAAAGACGCTATGCTTAAAGCACGCGAAATGAATCCGTCGCCTCGACGAGCCTGGTGAGAATGCCCGGCTCGCTTGTCGCATGGCCGGCGTCAGGCACGATGTGCAAGGTGGAGCGCGGCCACACATTGTGCAGATCGTAAGCGGTGCGCGGCGGTGTCACCAGATCATAGCGCCCCTGTACGATAACACCTGGCACATCGGCCAAAAGATGCATGTTGGCGATCAGCTCGCCTTCTTCGAGAAAGGCTCTGCTGACGAAATAATGCGCCTCGATGCGCGACAGCGCCAGTTCGCCGCGTGTTGCCGGCCCGGTGCGCGGCAGGCGCGGTTTCATGGTCAGCAATTCGCCTTCCCATCCGCACCAGGTGCGCGCCGCTTCCTGCCGCACGGCGGCATTGTCGCTGAACAGCCGGCGGTGATAGGCCGCGATCAGGTCATCGCGTTCGCCCAGTGGGATTGGATCGATGAAGCGCTGCCAGCCTTCGGGAAACAGGGACGAGGCGCCGTGGCGGTAGAGCCAATCGAACTCGAGCTGGCGGGCGGTGAAGACCCCGCGCAGAACCAGGGCGCGCACGCGTTTTGGATGGCGCTGGGCATAGGCCAGCGCCAGGGCGACGCCCCAGGAGCCGCCGAGAATCATCCAGTTCTCGACGCCAAGCTCGACCCGCAGGCGTTCGATATCGCCGACAAGATGCTGGGTGGTATTGGCCGTGATGTCCGCGTGGGGCGTCGAGCGGCCGCAGCCGCGCTGATCGAACAGGACGATGCGATAGACCGCCGGATCGAAAAGGCGGCGATAGTCCGGATGACAGCCGCCGCCGGGGCCGCCGTGGAGGAACAGCGCCGGACGGCCTTCAGGATTGCCGCAGGTCTCCCAGTAGAGACTGTGGCCGTCGCCGACATCCAGCATGCCGCTGGCATAGGGCTGGATCGAGGGATAGAAACTGCTGGCGCGCTGGCCGATATGTTCGTCGACGCTCATTCAAATATCCGTTGCGCAATCACGTCTGCGCAACGGTCTGTTGCGCATCAGGCGATGGCCTTGGCCTCAACTCTGCCGAGCGCCGCCGTCGTCGGGAACACCAGCGACTTGATGACGACCGGCACCGCGCCTGACGTTTCCAGCATAGCGCCAATATCGATAAAATCGAACTCTTTCAGCACAATTCCATCGATCGACACGATGGGATTGGCGAGTTTGGTTTCTTCCTGCATGTGGATGCCGACGAGCCCGCCGATATCGCCGTCGCCGACGAGCACGAGCGGATGGCCGTTGCCGAGCTGAGCCGACAGGCCTTGTGTCACGGCGCGGCAGAAATCGTCGAGGCGGCGGAATGTCGCCGAGCCGCGCCAGTGATAGCAGAGCGCGACCGCCGCCTCCCCTTCGTGCAGGTCGAGGCGGCGCAGGCCGACCTTGATCGCCTGGGTGATCTTGCCGATATCCAGGTCCTCGTCATCGAGCGGCAGATCAGGCACGATCACCGGCATGTTGCGCAGGGGCAAGGTCTCGAGCGGCGTCACGAAAATCGTCGCGCCGCTGACCTGGATCGTATATTGCGAGGCGCCGACCACGGTGGCGCGAATGCCCTGCTCCGGCTTTTCGATCGGCACGCCCCAGGCCTCGACCCGCTTGACGATGGCCTTGGCGAGACGCGGCCCGAGATCTCCGAAGCCCGACGACTGCAGGCCGTAGACATATTCGGACACGCCGCCAGAAAAGGTGATGGCGTCCGGCTTGACGTCGTTCTTCAAAGGCTCGAGCCGCAGCAACGCTGCGGTCTGTGGCGACAGTTCCGGCTTCGTCATCGCCTCGAACAGGCGATCGGCCATGCGCTCGACCATCTGCCCGCGCTGGTCTTCGGAGATTTCTCCGCCCAGTTCCAGGGCAAAGCCGGCTTCCTCGGCAAAGCGCTTGCCCGCCTCTTCCAGGCGCACCACTTTGCCGTAAGAATCGAAGGAGACGATGCGCGCGCCCACGTCGACTGCGGTCATGTCGGCCACTTCGCCAAGAGCGCAAACGGCGATCTTCGACGTGCCGCCGCCGATATCGACGTTCATGATGCGCTTGCCTTCGCGAATCGAACGCGCGGCCGCGCCCGAGCCGAAAGCGGCCAGCGTGGTTTCCAAGCCATCGCCGGCGCTGACCGAGACGAACTTGCCTGCCTGCGCCGCGAACAGATCGGCGATGGCGCGGGAGTTGGCGCGGCGGACGGCCACGCCGGTGAGGATCAGCGCGCCGGTGTCGATCGCAATCGGATCGAGACCGGCGATCTCATATTGACGGTCGATGAAAGCGCCGAGCTTTTTGGCGTCGATCGTCATGTCGTCGGCGTAGGGCGTCAGCAGGACGTCCGACTCGTGGAAGACCTCGCGCTTCGACACGATATAGCGATTGTCGAGGCGCTCCAGCACCAGCCGCGAGAAGACCAGATGCGACGTCGACGAACCTATGTCGACGCCGACACTGACCAGACGAATCTCGTCTTCTTCTTCCAGGGAGCGGCGCACATTGGAGAAGAAAACCCTGCCGCCCTGCGCTTCATCGTTCATCGGTTTCTACTCGATATTGATCAGACGACGGTGTCGCGCTTCTCGGCTTCGCTCTTGTCCGTATTCGGCTGCACGTACCATTTCGGATCCATGCGGCATTGGACGTCGTTCTTCTTCAACGTCTCTTCGAATTCCTTGCGCAGATACGGATCTTCCATCCAGTAGGGAATGGCCGTGCCGCCCTTGTCGAGATCGATGGCGGTGTAATCCGTGTGCTTGGCGCCGGGCGCGCCGGGATCGCGGCCCGGATTGTGCGGACCGAACCAGGCGGACAAGCGGAAGTCGTCCTTCGAGACGCTGAAATGCTGATGATACCAGCGCGCGCCGCCAGGAGCGGCTGTGACCATGCCAAACTGCCCGTAATCAAGTCGCATGATGTCGGACGTTTTCCCATCTTTCCACGGCGTCGGTCCATCCCGCTCCGGCCACGAATAGGTATACCCCTGCCCCTTAAGGCAGATCAGGACGGCTGCAGAGGTGTGCGCATGAGCCTTCGAATAGCGGCCGTTTTCGTGTTGCGCGATCCAGTAATAGAACTGGTTATTGGTCATGAAGGGCTCGACTCTGCGATAGCCCACGGAGCGCCGGTTATCGAGCGGCAGTTCGCAGTTGACCACGTCCGGGATGAAGTTGGTGCGACGCATGGCAAGGCCACGCACCGGATCTGGCTCGATATCGTCCTTGGCCTTGAAGAAGTCATCGGCGCCGCTGAAACGATCGCGGAAGACGAACGGGTTGTTGAACACCGCATCGACGTTATTGATCATGTTGAGCACGTTCGGCGCCGTGTTGCCGGCGAGCAGCAGCGCGCCGCCGGAGGTGGCGTTGACGACGCGATACCAGGCGTTCATCGGGATCGAGAACATCGAGCCCTTCTGCCATTCGAAGACGTGCTTCTTGGTGTCGCCTTCCTGCCAGACTTCGGTGGTGCCGCGGCCTTCGACGACGAGGAAGATTTCCTCGTACATATGCTTTTCGGGGTTCAGCGCGCCGCCCGGCGGCACTTCCACGACATAGCAACCCCACTTGGTCTCCGTGCCATAAAGCTGGATGAAGTGGCCGCGCCCGCCTCGGCGTTTCCAGTTATGCAGCGGCAAATTCGCGACACTTGATATGCCAATGCCCCGGAAGACGGGCACGCCCTCGGCTTCCATCCAGGCATCATAAGGGGTCGGCTGTTTTGCGAATTCGCCAAAGCCCGCTTTCTTGGTGCCCGCCGGCTCGTGCCAGTGAACGCCGTCTTTATCGTCATGGGGCATGGGATCCTCCGGGGATGCAGGGTTTCGCGGACGCGGCCATCCGGCGCGGCGTCACTGTCCCGCTGGTATTCGGACATAAGTCCCCGCCGTGTCAACACGAGGGCGCAGACCGGCAGAAAAGTGCAGGATAGCGCATGTCCCAGCGCCTGCGGCGACTAAGCGGTTGACAGAAACCCATGCCTGCGCGACGGAACCAAATAGGGATTTATCTGCGGCTGGCCCTCTGCGACGCGCGAGGCTGCGAGCCGGATCGACCAACCAGGTCCATAACGATCGGGATGAAATGGCAAACGAAGATGACAGGAAGCCTGATGGCTCCCACAACATGGCCGAACACGCGATGGGCCAGTATCTCTATCACGAGCACGATGGAGAGGCCGATCATGACCACGATGATTTCGAGCTGGACGGACCGCTCGAAGAAAACCCGTTGTGGATACAGGATAATGTGACGCTGACCAGCGTCGGCATCGATATCGGCTCATCGGGAACGCAGGTCATTTTCTCGAAGATCCACCTACGCCGCCTGGCAGAGGATCTGACCAGCCGCTACTACGTCATCTCCCGCGATACGATCTATCTGTCGCCCGTTTCGCTCACGCCCTATGCCAGCGAGACGCGCATCGATGACGCGAAATTGCGTGGCATCATCAACGAAGCCTATACCAGCGCCGGCGTCGAGAAGCGCGACATCGACACGGGCGCGGTCATCCTCACCGGCGAAGCGCTGCGGCGGGAAAATGCCCAGGCGATATCAGCCATGCTGTCGGAACAGGGCGGCGAGTTCGTCTGCGCCACCGCCGGCCATCACATGGAATCGATGCTGGCTGCTTATGGCTCAGGCGCGGCGCAGGCCTCGCTCGATCTGGGGCGTCGTGTGCTCAACATCGATATCGGCGGCGGCACCACCAAGCTCGGCCTGCTGGAAGGCGGCAAGGTCATCGCCACGGCGGCGGTGCATATCGGCGGACGCCTGCAGGTGACGGAGGATGGCAAGATCGTCCGTCTCGATCCGGCCGGGCGCACGCACGCGCGGCGGGCCGGTTTCGACTGGCACCTCGGCGATACGATCAATCCGGCCGATCTCGACAAGGTGACCGACACCATGGCGGAAACGCTGGTGACAGCACTCACCGCCAGGCCGCTGCCGCATGATGTGGAGCATCTCTATCTGACCGATCCGATCGTGGATTTTGGCGATGTGGCCGGCATGATGTTCTCCGGCGGCGTCGGCGAATATGTCTACGATCGCGAGCAGCGCGATTTTAACGATATGGGCAAGCGGCTGGGCGCGGCGATTCGCGCCAAGGTCGAAGCCGGCCGGTTTCCCTGGCCGATGCTGCCGGCGCGAGAGTGCATCCGCGCGACCGCGCTCGGGGCTTCCGAATACAGCGTCCAACTCTCCGGCAACACCAGCTACATCTCCAATCCGGGCGCACTGCTGCCGCGGCGCAATCTGCAGGTGTTGCAGCCGCCGTTCGAGGCGGGCGACGGGGACACGGTGGACGCCAAGGCTCTGGCGAAAGCCATTGCCTCGCATCGCAGGGCGTTCGAACTGGAGGATGCGGAGACCGATATCGCCCTGGCGCTACGCTGGAGCGGCGCACCGGCCTATGAGCGCATCCTGGGCTTTGCCCAGGGCATTGCCGAGGGCCTTGCCGACAAGATCGCCAGGAAGCTGCCGATCTATGTGATGCTGGATGGCGACGTTGCCCAGACTTTAGGCGCTGTGCTGCGCGAGGACTGCAAGGTCAACAGCGAAATCCTGGTCATCGACGGCGTTATGCTGATGGACTTCGACTATATCGACCTCGGCAAGGTACGCATCCCGTCCTACACCGTGCCGGTCACCATCAAATCACTGGTGTTCAGCGAGGATCCGCGCGGCCCGCGCGCCCGGGAAGTGCTGCACCACCGCGAACACGACCACGGCCATGACCACAGCCACGGTCATTCTCACGGCCATGGGCATTCTCATGGGCATGGCCATCATCACGACCACACGCATGATCACGTGCATTCGCACGAACATGAACACAGTCATGCACATGATCACTCCCATGAACATGATCACCATGGCGGAAAACACCGTTGAAAGGCCAGACGCATCCGGAACTTGCATCGATTCACGATATGTCGCTACGATCGGCGACGCACCGCAGCGCCATGGTTACGTTCTTGCGTAATGGGCCGGTCGGGAGCATAAAAAATACAAGATCAGGAGGAAGCTGTGCTTAGCGTCAGATTGCTCAACACGGAATACAAAACCCAGAAGGGTCCTGCCGTCCGCGCGGCGCAGGACGTGTCGTTTGAAGTGCCGAAAGGCAAGTTCTTCACGCTCCTGGGGCCTTCCGGCTGCGGCAAGACCACGACCCTGCGCTCGATCGCCGGGCTTGAACGGCCGACGTCCGGCGACATCGAGGTCAACGGACGCACCGTCTATTCGTCCAGGAACGGCGTCTTCGTGCCGCCCAACAAGCGCAACTTCGGCATGGTGTTCCAGTCCTACGCCATCTGGCCGCACATGACCGTGTTCGCCAATGCGGCCTTCCCCCTCGAAGTACGCAAGAACCGGCCTTCCAAGCAGCAGATCCGCGACAAGGTGATGAGCGTTTTGAGCGCGGTAGCGCTCGACCACCTCGCGGACCGCGACGCGACAAAGCTCTCCGGCGGCCAGCAGCAGCGCCTGGCGCTCGCCCGCGCCCTGGTGATGGAACCGGAACTGCTGCTGCTCGACGAGCCTTTGTCCAACCTCGACGCCAAGCTGCGCGACCGCATGCGCTTCGAGCTCAAGCGCATCCAGCGCGACAACGGCATCACCACCATCTACGTCACCCACGATCAGGGCGAGGCGCTGGCGCTGTCGCATGAGATCGCGGTGATGAACGAGGGCAAGGTCGTCCAGATCGGCCCGCCGCGCGATATCTACGACCGGCCGAAGACGAAATTTGTCGCCGACTTCATCGGCACGACGAATTTCATCGAAGGCCAGGTGCAGGGCCGGGACGATTCGACCCAGCGCTGGCGCATCCACACGGCCATCGGCGACATCCTGGTGAAGAGCGACGCGCCGTTCTCGGCGGGCGCCAAGGCGGCGATCTCGATCCGCCCCGAGGATGTGGAACTGTCGGAACGGCCGTTCACGGCGGACGCCGCCTCGAACGTCTTCGGCGGCACCGCCGACACGACGGTGTTTCTTGGCGATTTCGTCGACGTGCAGGTCAAAGTCGGCCAGGCGATGCTGCAATCGCGCTCGCATCCCTCGCTGCGGGCCAGCGACGGCGCGGCCGTGCATGTGCGCATCGACCCGGACAAATGTATCGCGATTGCGGATGAAAGCGGCGCTCGCGCCGGCTGACCCGCGATCAATCTGGGGCATGAGCCCCGTTTTAAACAGCCAGGAGCAAATTGATGGCGAAAGACGCAGTAGTTTCGGATGAGATGGCGAAGAAATTCGCCACGGAAAAGGATACGCCCTATCAGCGCTGGGTCCGCGACGAGGGCCTCGACATCGTCAGTGCGCATTACATCCGCAACTTGCGGACGGCCGAACTGAAGCCGTGGGCACGCCGCGGCGGCAAGGGCCTCTACATCAATCACGAAGCTTCCCGTACCTCGAACGACTGCTATATCTGCGAGATCCCGCCGGGCAAGAAGCTTGAGCCGCAGCGCCAGCTCTTCGAGGAAATGATCCTCGTGCTCGAAGGCCGCGGTTCGACCAGCGTGTGGGACGATGCCGGCAAGAAGATCACCTTCGAATGGAAGGCCGGCGCCCTGTTCGCCATCCCGCTCAACACCTGGCATCAGCATTTCAACGGCTCCGGCCAGGAAGCCGCCCGCTTCGTCGCCGTCACCAATGCGCCGCCGATCATCAACCTCTACGAGGACATCGGCTTCGTCTTCAACACGGCTCATGACTTCAAGAACCGCTTCGCCGGCGAGCCGGATTATTTCTCGGCCAAGGGCGAACAGAAGGGCCTGCTGCTGGAGACCAATTTCGTGCCGGACGCGGTCAACCTGCCGCTGATCTCGGCCAAGGAGCGTGGCGCCGGCGGCGGCCATATCCGCTTCAACATGGCCAAGGGTTCGATGAACAGCCACATCTCGCAGTTCCCGATCGGCACCTACAAGAAGGGCCATTGCCACGGCCCAGGCGCGCACGTCATCATCCTGTCGGGCGAAGGCTACTCGCTGATGTGGCCGGAAGGCGAAGAGCCGCGGCGCTACGATTGGGAAGTCGGCACCATGATCGTGCCGCCGAACATGTGGTTCCACCAGCACTTCAACACCGGCAATACGCCGGCGCGCTATCTCGCGTTCAAGCACGAGACCGTGTCGATCCGTAACGGCCAGGGCGTGCCCAAGGCCTGGATCAGCAAGCGCATCGGTGGCGACCAGATCGACTACGCCGACGAGACACCGTTGGTGCGCGACATCTTCGCGAAAGAACTCGCCAAGAACGGCCTGACGCCGAAGATGGACGAGGCCTACAAGACAGAGCTCGAGAGCCTGCCGCCGAAGGCCGCCTGACAAGACATCGATGATCCCCGCCCAACGGCGGGGATCATTTTTTCCACATATTGAAGATTAATCTTGAGGCAGATCATGTCCTTCATCGACCAACGCGAACGAGATCGCGCCCATGCCGGCGGCATGCACGTCAACTTCTACGAAGAGGCCGTGAAGGCGTCGGAAGAGTTCCGCAAAGAGTACGACGGCCGCATGAATGTGGTGAAGGCTTCCGAGATGCCGTTCGAACGGTCGCCGGACGGGCTGATCAAGCACATCATCCACGAGAAGATGAACACCAAGGAGTGCTGCCTCGACATCTACATGCAGTTCCTGCCGCCGGGCAAAGCCTCGGGCAAGCACCGCCATCTGTCGGAAGAGGTTTTCTATGTGGTCGAAGGCAAGGGCTATGACCTGCACTGGGACGTCAAGTTCGACTGCCATGACCTGATGGAATTCGAATGGGCGGCGGAGCCGCAGAAATTCGAGTGGCAGCAGGGCGATTTCGTCTACATCCCGCCCTATTGCGCGCACAAGCATTTCAACTCGGATCCGAACAACGAGGCGCGCCTGATTGTCGTGACCAGCCGCATCATCAAGGCGATGGGCTTCGACTGGTTCGAGCAGTTGGAGAATGCGGAAGGATACTGAGCCATGTGCGGCGATGACGACGACAGCGGCCCGAGCCGGCTCGAGGAACTGCTGTACGACCGCTATCTCGTCCATGCCCGCTCGCTGCTGGCGCAGGCCGAGCGACGCGGCGCTGGCCAAGGCGCTAGCAATGACGATGTGATCGCCGCCATCGACAAACTGTTCACCGACGCCCTGACGCGCAGCGTCAAGGATGCGGAAGGCGTCGACGACGAAAAGCGCTACGATCTGCTCTCCATGCAGCCGCTCGCCTTCGCGCGGCTGGCGGGCTTTCTGGCCGCGCATCTGTCGCTACAGGAAGACCCGCTGCGCAAGGTGATGGAAGCGCTGATGCATGGCTATGCGGAGGCTGAGCGCATCCAGCCGGACCATGGGCATGATCATGGCGATGGTGAAGGGTTTCACCATCATTGACGGCACTCTCTTCCTTCTCCCGTTTACGGGAGAAGGTGGCCCTTGCGCAGCAAGGGTCGGATGAGGGTCGATACAAATCTACATGGTACTTTATACCGGCATAGCAGATTTGGGCGAGAAGGGTAGCCAACCTGCACTGCCCTCATCCGACCCTCGCGATGCGAGGGCCACCTTCTCCCGCGCAGCGGGAGAAGGGAAGAGCGCCCTCAGATCTTGAAGGCTTCCAGCGTTTCCGGCGCGAACAGTTCCTCGGCTTTCAACAGGCGCGGCGAGAGACCGCATTCGTGGTGATAGCGCAGGAAAGTGTCGAGCGTGGCGCGGTTGTTTTCGTAACCGTAGGACCAGTAGTCGTCGCCCATTTCGCGGCGGGCTTCCTCGATATCATGCGACAGCCACGGCACCATCGCCTTCAGGGCCGCCGTCTCCTGCAGGTCGTGATAGGTGCGGCGCTGGGCCTCGCAGAAGGCCTTGAACAGCGATTGCGCGATCCAGCGGTTGGCCTCGTAGACCTCGCGGCGGATGGCGATCGTGTGCATGATCGGGAAGATCTTGGTCTTGCGATAGTAGTCGAGCTCGATCGGGCGATAGTCCTCGAACAGGCGCTTGACGGTGACGCCATCATAGGTCGAGGGCTTGCGCGCCGTGTGGAACGCATCGATCTCGCCGGTGCGCAGCATCTGCGCCAGGGTGCGGTCTTCGGGGATCGGCGTGACCTTGATGTTCTCCGGCAGGTTGAGCTTGATCTTCTCGTAGCGGCCGGGCTCTTCCTCGCCGCCGGTGTGATAGGTGACGCTGTCGACCGGCACGCCGTAGTGATCCGACAGAATGCCGCGAATCCAGACGGGCGCCGTCATCTGGAATTCCGGCACGCCGATCTTCTTGCCGATCAGGTCCTTCGGCTCCTTGATGCCGGATTTGGCGTTCACGAAGATGCAGGAGTGGCGGAAGAAGCGCGACGGAAATACCGGGATAGCGATGAAGGGCTTCGGGTCGCGATGCAGCGACACGGAATAGGATGACAGCGACATTTCGGAGACGTCGAATTCGCGATAGCGCGCCATGCGGAAGAACGTCTCTTCAACCGGCATGTCGAGATAGTTGATATCGATTCCGTCCGGCTGCACGGAGCCGTCCTGAATGGCGCGCGTGCGATCGTAATTCCAGCAGCCGAGCGTAAGTTTGAGTTTCGACATGTCAGGTTTCCTCCTGTTGGTTGAGGCGTGCCGAACAGCCCTGGAAGGGCGATCGGCGCGCCGCTTATGTTTGGGATGGTGTTGCGATCAATAGAACTGGTCGAAATGCAGCTGTCCGACCGGCACCCTTGCCTTGATCAGCATTTTCATCACCGCTTGCGACATCGCCGGCGGACCGGCGAAATAGACCTCGTACTGAGACAGTTTCTCGCCGAACAGCATTTCGGCCATGTCATGCACGAAGCCGGTATGACCGGTCCAGCCTTCCGCGCCTTCCGGCATGGAGATCGCGGGGTGATAGTGAATGCGCTCGCCGTAGCCGTCGAGCAGTTGCAGCATGCTCTCGCCGCAGATGTCGCGCGGCGAACGCCCGCCGTAGAGGAATTCGATGTTGCGGCCCTTCAGGGCCGGGCTCGCGGCCGCACCGCGGGCGATGGAGACCATCGGCGACAGGCCGGAGCCGCCGGCGATGCAGAGGATATCGCGCGGCGCGTCCTCACGCAGATAGGCCATACCATACGGGCCGTCGAGGCGGACGCTGTCGCCGACCTTCAGATTGTCGAACAGGCTTGTCGTTGCTTCGCCGCCCGGCACGCGCTTGATCTGGAAATGCCATTCATCGCCGAGATTGGTGACATTGCTCATCGAATAGGCGCGATCGCCACCGACGCCCGGCACGGAGACCAGCGCGTATTGTCCAGGCAGAAACAGGTTGGACTGTTTGAGATTGAAGCGGAACTCGCGGATGTCGTGGGTGATATCGTCAATGCCCGCCAGAACGGCATCTGTCTTGCGCGGCAGATGCTTGCTTTTGTAATTGTCGCGCAGGCTGACCTTGATGACGCAATCGCCTTTCGGCTGCGCCTGGCAGCCAAGAAACCGCTTGCGCGCGATGTCGCGCTCGTTCAATCCCGGCGGGTTGGCGCGGCGATGCTCGACCTCGCCCTCGATGAGCTCGAAGCGGCAATTGCCGCAAGAACCGACATTGCATTCGTAGGGAAAGCCGAGGCCGTGGCGGACCGCCGCACGGGCGATCGTGTCGTTCTCGCATTCATATTCGAGATTTGCTGCGGGGATCGTGATCTTCGCCATTTCCTCAACCGTCCTGTTCTACTCAATAGATCGCTTAATAAATCGCTGGGGCCTTGTGCCCAAGCCGCGCGGAAATCGTGGTCGCCGTCTCGACGAGCAGCGGCAGAAAGCGCTCCAGCATCGCATCGCTCATGCGCTGCTGGGGGCCGGCCACGCCGATGGCGGCGACGACGCGCCCCTCGGCATTGCGAACCGGCGCCGCGATGGACCGCATGCCGACCTCGCACTGTTCGTCTTCGAGGGCATAACCGGTCTTGCGGATATGCGCCAG